>Ga0074198_1000130_pt1 | contig 114241 bp, 108 predicted proteins | sample EPASupsiteSAE323_FD_64527 | JGI IMG/M metagenome (GOLD analysis project Ga0074198, IMG submission 64527) | Bioremediated contaminated groundwater from EPA Superfund site, New Mexico - Sample SAE3-23 | ecosystem: Environmental > Aquatic > Deep subsurface > Groundwater > Contaminated ... | reverse complement strand
TGCCCTTGCCATTTCGTATCCCTCCTGCCATTATGCTCTTGTATTCCTGCTTTCAGAATAGCATAACTTTAGAACTTGTACATTAATAATTTATATTGTTTTACGGCTAATTACGGAAGAACCTGTGACAGAACAGCTATTCCACTGTACATTGAGCACTTACCTTGGAGGTGTTAATCAGTTTGAATATTTAACTTACAGCAGAACCACCGTCCGAAATAGTAATCCGTACTAAGGGGAAAGATGGCTTTAGTTGATAAAGCAGTATAATTCATTGTCCCTTGTCCATCATTTTTTCAAATCAGAGCGGTGGTATGCGCGCGACAGCGTGAATGTCACTGCTCTGATTTGAAAACCTTATTTCACGGGGTGATACATGTTATCTAATGGTTTTATCTTGCGCGACGATTGCTCACTTTGAGCACGAAGACTGTTCAACCTACGCGGAATCGTTGTTCTCGTTGAGCGTAATGTTTAAAATAAGCAAATTAGTAACATTTATACTATTTGCCATATAATACAAAAACCCCTGCCAAACTTAAACATAATTTTACATAAATTCTTTCTTGTTACGATTAATACCGTTCACAATGAATAAAAAGTTATTTACTCCTTACGGCTAGATGGCAGCTTCTTAAAACCCACGCCGTATATGGCCTGAAAGCAAATCCATAGGATTGCATCAGATGTGACTCGTTTTTGCAAAAAACTAGTTGTGGTAAATAGGAATTTTAACCTCGTCAATTTCTCTCAGCTACCAGTAGCGCACTGCTACTGGTAGCTGTTATTTCAGTGAAACATCAAGAAAGACATCCACTAAATAAAGTAATGAGACAAGTGTAAGTTTGCATAAATATATCTCACGTCAAAGTATCGCGGAGGTGATTTTATTGTATGTCAAACTTACTACTATTGAAGGCCTAGAAACATTAATAGTTTGGCTTTCCTGCGCAGAACAGGAAGATAAAGACATCCTCCAATTAATCGATAAATGCAAACAAAAAATGAACGTCATAGTTTTTTTATCAGGAAGCAAATATACATTAAAAGAAACGATCGATATCTTAATTTCAAATCACACAAAAAAATCACTCACTTTAGAGTCTTAAAAGACTCGTATTTTTTTGCTCATTCTACATACAATGGATATGCACACTAAGACAATGCGGAGGTAATATTATGATAGGTGGCTATGTAAGGTTATCAAGAGATGAAGATTCCGCTAGCTATTCCTCTATCATTTCACAAAAAAAAATTATCCAAGAGTATGCATCTGAAAAGAAGCTCGGTAATCTTTACAAATATTATGAGGATGATAATTACAGTGGTTATACTTTTGAACGACCTGCATTTAAAGAAATGATGCAAGACTTGGAGGATGGCAAAATTGACCTTATTATAGCCAAGGACTTATCTCGTTTAGGAAGGCACAATGCCAAAATGTTACTCTTAATTGAAAATATACGAGAAGTGGGCAAACGTCTTATCCTAGTGGAGGAAGGAAGCGGCGGCTATGACACCTCCGAAGATGACGATGATATTATCGGTATTAAAACCTGGTATAACGAACGATACATTAAAGATATTTCAAGGAAAATAAGGAGCAGTTTTAGAGTGAAGCAAAAGGATGGTACCCTCATTTTTCATGAATATTACGGTTATAGAAAGAATCCGCTCGACAAACATCAATTAGTAATTGACGAAGAATGTGCCGAAGTCGTAAAAACAATCTTTGATTTATATATACAAGGTAATGGTTATTACAAAATAGTTGATTATTTAAATAAACAAAATATCTCTACCCCATCAATGATTCTTAAGAAGCGCTTTGAAGAAAAAGGAAAGGTTCTAAAGAGCACTGTATCTAAAGAGTGGCAAACCTATAACATCTCAAGGATTATCAAAGATGATCTGTATGCGGGCACATTACGCCTAGGCAAAACGAAAAAGCTTACCATCAAGGGTAAGCCTTATAAAACATCTCCCGATGAACAATATGTGTTTGTCGATCATCACGAACCCATCATTGACAAGCAGACCTTTGAACTTGCTCAGGAGCTTAACCAAAAGAGAAATAGTACACCTTACAGGGGCAATAAAAAGCATGACTACATCTTCTCAAAATTTGTATACTGCGGTCATTGCGGCTCCTACATGACTGGGCGTAACGTAAAAGGCTATCCTCTCTATTATCTATGTGGTGCTTATCAAAAGTGTGGCAAAAAGAAATGCATTCACAATGTTTTAAAAGAAAGTCTATTATTAGCCGCCTTTAAAGAATATCTAAAAGCCTTAAAACAGATCATGAAAGAGTATATAGAGAGTATTATCTTTAGTACTAACAAGAAAAGTAGCCAAAGCTTGCTTAATAAGCTCACGAAAGAGTTTACGATGACCAATGAGGAACTTAAAATTTTGTTATCTCAAAAGATAAAAGATCTTATGAAGGAGTCGGATCATGAGTACAGAAAAATCCTTGAAAAAAATTATGAAGAATTGGAATACGCTAAAAAGAAAAGAATTTTAGAACTCTCCAAGCAAATAGAAGAACTAAAAAAATTGGATGATATGAATTCTGAAAGCACTATAAAATCAGCTATGAAAATTTTTGATGAGATCATCAATAAGGAGATACCAAGTAAAGAAGATCTGCATTTGGTTTTAGAAAAAATAGTTTATAAGGATAAAGCACCGATATTTCACCTTAAAAACGGTATTGATACGCTTTTCTCTGATGAATTATCAAATGGAATGAATACCTTACTAACACTCGCCAATCAATAATAATCATACTACAACGACTATGCACATTCCCCTGATAAAGCTACTGTAGCACCTTTTTTTATCTCACGACAAAATAGATATAAGGACGTATCAACATCAGCCATACCTGGCAAATCCCTCGCTATTGCGGCATCTGGCAAACTTCCTGCCAGCTCAGGTGTATCTAATACAATGTCATGATGAGTTGTGCCAAAAAAATCAGAAACACGCCGCACCCATGGGGAATCTGCATTCGGCTGAAAATTACTACTCTTAAAATAAAGATCATTATCAAGATAATCTACCGAATAAGAATGGATATTACCAAGACCTCTTTGGCGATATGTATTCGCCGCCAATGCTGTCAAAGCGCTAGAATCCAATCCTCCTGACAACAAGGTACATACAGGTACATCCGCCACCAATTGCCTTGTTACAATATCTTCCATCAGTTCTCGAACCGTTGCTACTGTGGTATCAAAATCATCACGATGGGGCATACTTTCCAAAGCCCAGTATTGACATATTTCAATTCCTTTTCGGCTATATACCATACTGTGCCCTGGTTTTAATTCTGCTATGCCACGAAATATACCTTTTCCAGGAGTACGGGCAGGCCCAATTATAAAAATTTCAGCAAGACCCTCACGATCAACTTGAGGTTTGACCCCAGGATGAGCTAACAAGGCTTTGAGTTCGGACCCGAATAAAAACCCGCTATCACACTGTGTATAAAATAAAGGTTTAACGCCAATACGATCACGAGCTAAAAATAGACATTGCTTTGCTTCATCCCAAATGGCAAAGGCAAAAATCCCATTAAAGCGTTGTACACAAGAAGTCCCCCACTCTATATATGCAGTCAACAACACTTCCGTATCGCAATTAGTATGAAAGTGATATCCTCTACTTTCTAACTCTCGCCGAAGTTCAAATGTATTATATAGTTCCCCATTATAAGTAATAACACACTTATGCTCTCCCTTATATCGAATCATTGGCTGGGCACCATTTTTAGGGTCAACCACACTCAAACGCCGATGACCCAGTGCTGCATGTGGCGACAAATACATTCCTGCTGCATCAGGCCCCCGAGCCGCCAATGTCTCAACCATACTTCCTAAAATAGTTCCTTCATTCTCAAGATTTCTCTCCCAATTCATCCACCCTGTAATTCCGCACATAATCCTACACCTCTCCTTTGGAAAAGTAAATACAGCCTGAGAAGCTAACGGCTGTAAGCTTCTCAGGCCCCGTTGCCTTACAATACTCATCACACAATATTCTATGGGCAACAGCAAAAATGGTTACAAAGAGAAATCGATTATTTGTGATAGGCATCACAGAAATTCCAGTATTTAAAAGATACAATGAGATTACATTAAACGGTAAAAAAACGGAGGGTATTATAATGGAAAAGAAATTTATCAAAAATATAGAATTTAGCAAAGCCTTAGAAATGGCTAACTTAGTGGAATACCAAGAAGGACGGGTGGTTAGTCTTACCTTAGTCCAAAACGAGAGTCTAACATTAACGTTATTCGCCTTTGGAAAAGGGGAGGGTGTTAGCACTCATTCTGCCCCTGGAGATGCTATGGTCTACCTATTAGATGGGACTGCGGAAATCACCATTGGCGATGAAAAGCTTATTGCCAACGCAGGACAAACGGTGATTATGCCCAGCGATATTCCTCATGGATTAGACGCTATTGAAAATTTTAAAATGATGTTGATTTTAGTTAAGAAATAATCCATATAAAAAAACTTGGCCTTGGCCAAGTTTTTTCCATTTTCACTATATCAGACCAATATATTGATTATCATTATAATTTACTATTTAATTCTACGTGTTTTTAGAAATCTGCAAAGATTCCATAAAGCTATTTTCTTCTAAACCTAGTTATTACAGCCTACATTGCTTTTTAGAAACAAAATGCTTACAATGATACTATGTATTTCCACAAGGAGCTTTAATTATGCAACCAACTCCTTCCCACTCCTATCGCATTATGGAAATTGACTTTTTACGTGGCATCGCCATTATTTTAATGATTATTTTTCACCTTGTTGTAGATTTAAGAGATTTTTACTTCTATAACCTAGAATATCTAAGGGGTTTTTGGTATTTAGAAGGTAAACTATCGGCTATATTATTTATTGTCATTTCGGGCATCAGTAGCACCCTTGGGAGAAATAGCATTCGTCATGGTCTTACTATCTTTGCCTGGGCCATGCTACTAACGGTAATTACCTATTTATATAATGACAACTGTTATATTCTATTTGGAATTTTACATTTTCTCGGCATCAGTTTATTGACTGCCAACCTAATGCGCCATCTTCCTAATGCTTGGTTACTTCTTATAAGTTCTATAGTTATTTTCATTGGCGTAGTTCTTTTTCAGCCCTTCGTAACGAATCCCTATCTTTTTCCCTTGGGGTTAATGACCAATACCTTTGTTTCTCTAGACTATTACCCCTTATTTCCCTGGTATGGGTTATTTTTATTGGGTATTCTTTTAGGAAAGTTATTATATGCAAATAAAAAAGAGAGACTTGATTTATCTCAAGCCTCTCCTACTCCATTTGAATTATTATTTTGTTCCTTACCCCTAGACCTTCATAAGACAATTACTTGGCTTGGACAACATTCCCTTATTGTTTATCTGATACATCAACCCATCTTATTAGCACTGCTGTACATTGTTCATTATCTTATTTCTTTGAGGCAAACAGTCTTTTTACTTCAAGGCTTTCTCTAGGTTAACCAAATTTTCTTTCATAATTGCGATATAATTTTTCCCTTGTTTCATTTCTTCTTCTGTAAGATTTTCAATAGGGTTTAGTACTAGCAAATCTGCCCCTGTTTCTTTAGCAATCGTTTGCGCTAATTTGGGACTGGCAAGCGTCTCAAAAAATATGTATTTCACTTTGTGTTCACGGCAAAACTTTGTAATTTCAGCCATTTTATCTGGTGTAGGTTCCGCATCAGGAGAAAGCCCCATGATTCCCACTTGGTTAAGACCATAACGAGCCGCCAAATAACCAAAAGCCTCATGGCTGGTAATAAGATCTTTACGTGTAGTATTACTTAAAACCTTTTTATACTCTTGATCTAGTTCCACTAACTGCTTGGTAAACTTCTGAGCATTTTCTGTATAATAGGCAGCATTTTTTTCATCTACAGCAATTAATGCCGCTAAAATAGCATTTACTTCTTGCTCCGCTGCTAACGGATCAAGCCACATATGAGAATCACCTTCTTGGTCATGGTTATGGCCTTTCTTTTCTTCTGACTCTTGTTTATTTTTATCCTCTTTATGAGCATTTTCTTCATGAGGATGGGTTAGCTTTGCTACTCCTTTACTCACTTCTACGGGCACGGTAGCACCTAATACATCTTTGGTTAGCAGTTTTTCAATAGGTTCAAAGCCTGCACCATGATAAGCAAAGATTTTAGCATCTTTAATACGGGTTCTATCTTTAGCAGTAGGCTCCCAATCGTGAGGTTCCGCTCCTGGCGGAATCAGCATCACTACGTCCACCTTGTCGCCACCCACCTGCTTTACAAATTCATAAACAGGATAAACAGTTGCTACAACTTTAATTTTTTCATTACCATTGCTCGCTGCTTCCTTCTCCTTGTTGCCACCGCATCCAGCCAGCAATAGAATAGCAAGCAGTGTAATACTGGCACTAACTAATATTCTCCATGATTTTTTCATCTTTCGGCCTCCTTATTAAGAACATTCTTATATGGTAAATAATATCATATATCATTCGAATAGTCTATATAGGTTCCTGTAAATATTGTAATGGCAATAGACTTCCCCTTATCTTTTTCATCTTATGGGTATATAATGATAGTAAAATAACGAGCGGAGGCATTTACATTGACTTGGATTAGAAATAGTATTAATAAACATTATCAATCTATTGTTTCCTTACGGCGTCATTTTCATACTTATCCTGAACGCAGCACTCAGGAATTTAATACGCAAAGAAAAATTATGGAAGAACTCTCCTTGCTTGGACTTACGCCACAAAAAATAGCCTCTACTGGTGTTATCGCGGACTTACAAGGTGCCCTTCCTGGTAAAACCATAGCAATCCGCGCTGATATTGATGCTTTGGAATTGCAAGATGAATGTGAAAAAGTCTATCAATCCCAAATACCTGGTGTCTGTCATGCTTGCGGTCATGATGGTCATATTGCTATGTTGATTGGAGTGGCAAAACTATTAGTGGAATGCAAAAACTCCCTTGCAGGTAGAGTCCGTTTTTTATTTCAACCAAGTGAAGAAATTTTTCCTGGCGGAGCTGAAGCTATGATTAGGGAAGGAGCTTTAAATGGTGTAGATGCCATCATCGGTACTCATCTCTGGCAATCCCTGACCGTTGGAACAATGGGTATTACTTATGGGGCTATGATGGCTTCTCCTGATGAATTTACCATTCGAATTCAAGGCAAAGGAGGCCATGCCTCTATGCCTCACCAAACCGTCGATGCCCTGCTAGTCGGCGCACAAATTGCGGTCGCTTTGAACACCATTATCAGCCGCAATGTTGATCCTATGAAACAAGGGGTAATTTCCCTTGGGGTTTTCAAGGCAGGCGATAGCTTTAATATTATTCCCGATACCGCTCTCCTAAACGGTACTGTCCGTTCCTTTGATGAAACCATACGCAATCTGCTCTTTGATCGTATTGAACAAATTACGAAGGGCATATGCCAAGGAGCCGGTGCTACTTTTACCATTGAAAAAACTCTAGGTTTCTCTCCTGTAATTAATCATCCTGATATTACCAAGGTTCTCGCCAAGGCTGGTGCAGAAACCTTGGGTATGGAAAATGTTCTCACCATTAATCCGGTTATGGGCGGAGAAGATTTTTCCCTCTACCTTGAAAAAATACCTGGTGCTTTTATTTTTGTAGGAATTGGCAATGAAGATACAGGCATCATTTACCCCCAGCACCATCCAAAGTTTGATATGGATGAAAAAGCACTTGCTTATGGAACAGAAATTATGACGCGAGCAACCCTTGCACTCCTAAAATAAAGGTACGTGAGTAAGCATCATGCTTATTCACGTACCTTTTTCATTAACCATACACCAATCGCCATAAAAATAGCGATATACACCGCCATCACTATGTATGACAATATGGGTACTGCCTCACCTGAAGCAATCCCTCGCAGAGCATAACTCGCATGGGTAAGAGGTAAGACTTGAATGATCCAGTTCAAAGGAACTGGTAAATGATCGGGGATAAAAAAAGTGGCACATAAAAAGGACATGGGCAATAATATATAGGTATTAAAATTAGCCATATCTTCGTGAGAATTCATGGTCATGGCCGCCACCAATGCCATAGAAGCAAAAACAAGGCAATTTAAGACTAAGGCTAACAAAAACCAAGCATTTAAAATGAAACGAGCCCCAAAAACATAAGCTAAGGCAATAATAAGGACAGATGAAATCAACCCTCGTAGTGCCCCTGCCAGTACTTTACCCACCACAAAGGCTAGAGAACCAATGGGCGCAATTAGATATTCTTCTAGGGTTTTATGATACAAGCGACTCATATTGAGAGGACTGCCAACGGAATTAAAACTAATATTCATAGAGTTTAGAGCAATAATGCCAGGTACAATAAAGTCTAAATAATTTCCCTGATTAACTTGAATGCTACGTCCTAAACCCCAGCCAAAAGCAATAAGATAAAGCACAGGAGAAACCATCCGGGACAAAATAAAACGGCCAATGCGTCGTCTAAGTACCAGCCATTCTCGCCAAAAAACCGTCCAAATATCATACAACATCAGCCTACCACCTTTCGCCCTGTAAGTTCTACAAACACATCTTCTAAATTGGTTTGACGAAGGGTGGTAGTCGTCGTTAAAGTACTCGCAAACTCTGAAGCGGCAATTCGCTCTGTAAAAAACTTTGTTTTTCCTTCATCCCACTCGACAACAAAAGCACCTACCCCTTGGCATAACGCTAGAGGACTGTCTAGAGCAATGAGCTTACCTTTTTCCATAATGGCTACTCGTTGACACAGACTTTCGGCTTCTTCAATATAATGAGTGGTTAAAAGTACCGTAAGACCTTGCCCCTTGAGGCGGCGAATCAGCTCCCACAAACGTCTGCGCACTTGAGGATCAAGGCCAACGGTCGGTTCATCCAAAAATAATACTTTGGGCTGATGAAGCAGTGCTCTGGCAATCATTAGCCGCCTTTTCATGCCTCCTGAAAACTTTTGCACCATATCATTCCCTCGATCACTAAGCTCTACATATTCTAACAATTCAGCAATCCGCTGCTTGCGAACTTCCCTTGGCATATGGTGAAGCCTGCCATGAAGGTCAAGGTTTTCCCAAGCCGTAAGTTCAATATCCAGATTAAAATGTTGAGGAACTACGCCTATTACAGCCTTAATACACTGGTTACCCATAGAAACTTCACAGCTATCTATGCTAACCTTACCAGTTGTCGCCTGCGTTAACATAGTCAGTATTCTTATGGTCGTAGTCTTACCTGCCCCATTGGGTCCTAGTAAACCAAAAATCTCTCCTTGGTCAATATGAAGGGACAAACCATCTACGGCAGTACGGTTCTCAAATTTTTTCACTAAACCTTCAATATGAATCATATTTTTATCCTCTTTTTTTCGTTAAACCAGTAATATTTACTACGGGTTTTCCCAGCTCATCCATATTTATAATACTTTCCACCCCAAACACACTGCGTAGGGTATGGGAAGTAATCACTTCTGCCGATTTGCCCATAGCAAAAACCTTTCCTTGCTGCAGTACAGCAATAAAGTCAGAATAACGAGCGGCATGATTAATATCATGCAGTACCATCACCACTGTAATGTTATGCTCCTGATTGAATTCTGCTAATAATTCCATAATCTCTAACTGATGGCAAATATCAAGATAGGTAGTTGGTTCATCTAGTAATAAGATTTCTGGTTTTTGTGCCAGCGCCATGGCAATCCATACCCGTTGCCGTTCACCGCCAGATAAGGTACTGACAATGCGCTCACTCATTTCTGTAAGGCCTGTTTGAGAGAGTGCCCACGCAACACATACATCATCCTGCCCTGACTTACCTTGCCACCAGCTTTGATGGGGATAGCGTCCGTATTCTACTAAATCCCTAACCGTTAAATCCTTAGGAGCTTGTGGTGACTGGGGCAATACCGCCATTTTGCGGGCAATGACTTTAGAGCTAAGCTGAGTTAAATCAACATCCTCTAAATACACCACGCCTTTATCTGGCTTTACATTACGCGATAGAGCTTTTAGCAGCGTGCTTTTACCTGAGCCATTAGGTCCGATAATGGAGATAATTTGGCCTTTTCCTACAGCAATGGTCAGATTTTTCAAGACTTCTTTTTCATCAAAACTAAGGTTTAATTTTTCTGCTTTTATGATTGCCATTATGCATCCCTCCGCAGCAAATATAAAAAGAAAGGTGCACCAACAAAGGCCATAATAATGCCTACGGGAATTTCAACAGGAGAAAATGCTACCCTTGCTAAGGTATCACTTATTGTAACAACTGCCATGCCTAAAATAGCAGAGGCAGGTAATAAGTACCGATAATCCGACCCAACGAGCAGTCTAGCCCCGTGAGGTACAATTAGTCCTACAAATCCTAGTAAACCCACTACACTGACAGCACTTGCTGCTAATAAAGCAGCTACTGCTGTCATAGCCAGCCTAGAAAATTCCACATTAAGACCTAATCCTCGGGCAATATCATCCCCTAAGTTTAAAATATTAAGCCGCCTGGCACCAAGGAGTGCAAGTATCCCGCCCACTACTGTATAGGGTAAAATAATAGCAAGATGGGGCCAGCTTCTTGCCGATAATCCCCCTACCATCCACATAAGAGCTCCATGCACCCGGTCACTATAAAAAACCATTAAGGCCGAAATACCTGAATTCAAAAAGGCGGATACGGCAACCCCTGCTAAGATAATACGTACTGGTCGAATGCCACCCTTCCAAGCCAGTATATAAATAAAGATTGCAGCCGTCATAGCGCCGACAAAGGCCATGGGAGTAACCAAATACTCTAGATGAGGAAACAGCACCATAATGGTTACCCCAGCAAGACCTGCTCCTGATGAAATCCCAATAATATGAGGATCAGCTAAGGGATTTTTCATAACCCCTTGCAAAATAGCCCCTGCTAAGGCTAAATTCATGCCCACTAAAGCACCGACTAGAGTACGCGGCAAGCGTATATTCCAAATAACTTGTCCAGTAGCCCCAGCATGATCATAGAAAATTGCCCCTACAATATCTTGTAAGCTAATGGACAATGCTCCTTTGGTTAAACTAAGAATAAAACCACCAAGGGCAAGTAAAGTGAAAATCACTATTACAGTTGCCCGCCAGACACCTCGTTGACTTATAGTATTATTGGAAAATATCTCTTTATTTAACATGTCCATAAACCTCTGGATAGACGATTTTTGCCATATATTCTACGGCTTCCTGATAACGAATGCCAGGATTGAGTTGAAATAATTCAGAAGGCAGAAAAAAGATTTGATTATTTTGTACGGCCCTCAGTCCAGCCCATGCTGGGTTGCTGGCAAGATCTGTTTTCATTCGTTTTTCAATATCAGCCATATTGCCCATGGTCACTACCAACATAATATCTGCATCCCCTTGGACTAACTTTTCTAAGCTGTAGGGTGTAATCTCTGGATCACTATCTAGAGCCTTACTGCCAATAGCGATATTTTCCAGGCGCAAGAGTTTCGCAACATTACCAGCAATACTGGTATCTAGCTCCACCGTAACATTTTTGGCCGTAGCATGTAAGATTACAACTTTTTTAGAGTGAGAGGGCAGTTTTTCTATTACCCCTTGGATTTCTAGCTGCATCTTATGAATCCGTTCCTCGGCCTGTCCTTGCGTCCCTGTAATATCCCCAAATAGTTTTATTTTTTCCCTAATCTCATCATAGGTTTTCATTTTAAACATGACAACGGGAATTTTACTACTTTCGAATATAGGAATGAGCTTGTCATGAATGCCTTGAGAACCAATCACTAAATCTGGCTGCAAGGATACTACTTGTTCATTATTGATATTATAGATAAAGCCTACTTCGGCTATTCCTTGGGAAGCAGGAAATAGGGATGGTGCTTTAGAGCTAGGTCTTCCTACAGCCTCTCCCCCTACACCGTATAACAAATCGAGGAAGGATGTGGATAATACCACAATTCGCTGGGGTTTTTGAGGCAAGACAACGGTTCTTCTCAGATCATCAGTAATACGCAGATACTCGGTGTTAGATTGGCTTACTGGTTGCTCTTTTCCTTGAAAGTTACAACCTGCTAAGAATAAAGTAAGACAAAGGATTATACTAGCGAGATTAATAAACTTACCTTTCATAGGGACTGCCCTCCAATATAGGAAATGCCGGATACGTTTATCCGGCATTTCCTATATATTTTATTTCCAAAAGAATATCATAATCCCCGAATGGCGTCACGCACATGCTGTACATAAATGTCCTGGAAGGCCTTATTTTCACCTAAACCATGAAGATAAGTTTCCACTTCATAGCCTTTTGCTATCAATTGATTTTTCCAGGAATCTTTTTCTGCTCCAGCCATGTCATTATTCGCATGATCACCAGCAACTAACATCATAGGCATTACGATAATTCTTTTCACATTCCGTTCTTTTAGTAGTCGCTTCACATCTTCAAAGTTTGGATGATCCGATTCTTCCACCACGCCTACTAAAGCATTGATTTTTTCAGCATCAAAATAATCTTGCATCCTTTGGTAAGCAGGATTGTGTTGATGGGGTGAACCATGACCCATGAAGACAACCGTCTTATCTTTCACCTGCAGAACAGGTAATTGTTCTTTAAGAGCCTCTAAGGCAATCGCAAAATCATCTACTTGACCATTTGTTCCATTATAATATAATACTGGACGGCCAATAGTAATTTTTGCAAAGGAGGAATTAAACCTTTCTACCGTAGCCAATACTTTTTTATCATATTCTTCTCCTGGCGTTAAGTGTGTCGTTTGAATAATAACCTCTTCATAACCTTTTCCTTGCAGCTCCGTTAATACTGCTTCTAAATCACTTACCTGGATATGATCCCGCTCTGCCAAACGTTTTATTACAATTTTAGAAGTAAAAGCTCTAAAGACATCATATTCGGGGAATGCTTCTCGAATACGATTTTCTACACTTTCAATGCAGGATATACGAGCTTTTGCAAAGGTAGTACCAAAGCTAACCACAATAATGGCTTTATTACTATGTTCTTTTTCCATAGCACTTGCTCTTGCATTACTAAGCAAACTACTGCTTGCAAATAAACTCATGGTTACAAGGGTGCTCATGACTACTTTAAACACAAAACTCTTCATATGTATAACCCCTCACTCAGTTTCACATGTGCAATTTTTTCCAAGTAACTGTTTTACACAATTAGCCAAGCGTGCGTTTCTTGGCAAGAATAGTGGATAGATAATTGACTGTCGTTGCATCTACCTCATCTAAATTATAGCTGACCTGTTCATCTGGCAGACCGCATTTACTAATCATAACCGCATTGTCACCAAAGCCATGCTGCTTTAATTTTTCCACAACTTTTGCAAAATTTTTATATACCTTCATTAATACAACATTATCTGCAATGGATAATATTTGATCCATTTCATCTTCTTTCATTGTAGCTGGAATAATGCTAAGTACATCCGTACCCTCTGCTAATGGTTGTCCGAGTTGGCTGCCAATAGCACAAAAAGCTGGCACACCAGGTATCGTTTCAATAGCAAAACCAGAGTCCTTGAGCAAACGATAAACATACATATAAGTGCTATAAAACATCGGATCACCTAGTGTTAAAAAAACAACTTTTTTTCCTGCTGTAAGTTCAGCAAGGATACTATTTTTATTGTTTTCCCAAGCATCGGTTAACGTAGTTGTATCATTGACCATAGGGAAAACTAATTTCAAAATTTCAACATTTTCCTTTAAATAGGGACGAGCAATGGATAATGCTGTACTATCTTCTTTTTTTTCTGTCTTAGGAGCAATAATCACATCAGCGTGTTTTATTACCTCTACTGCTTTTAATGTAAGTAATTGAGGGTCACCCGGCCCCACACCAACACCATAAAAAATTCCCGACATAATGACCTCCTTAACTATGATTTATAACATAACAAATTGATTTTACTATACCAAAACTGAGTATCATGAGGAATTGCACGCTTAATTTTAACATTATCCTGCAGTCTTGACTACCTTTCTCGAAAAAGAAAGGTTCCAATTAAGGAACCCCGCCACCAAATACGTAGCACAATCTATATAATGGATAATGAAAGCATGATAAACAACAAAAAAATCTTCTGTTAAAAGATAACCAGAAGATTTTGATAGATACAATTATAGTACTGCTATTCCTACACAGTACAACTGTACGAATCCCCTCCCCATCTCTCGCAGGTCAATCGGTGATTGCTATATAGGCAGTTCTCCTGACTTTGGATCATGGCTCTTCCATACCTTCCCAAGATTTTCATCTCAGTGGCATAACATGGATTTGCTCCCCATTACAGTGGCGGGACCGCGCCGGACTTAAACCGGACTTCCCTATTAAGCCCCGAAGGGCACCTATACCGTCACTATGTAATTTTCATTGTTCACAGAACCACTTTAGCTGATTTCCCCCAATTTGTCAAGGCATTATATCCTGGAAAAAAGCACCGCCAAAAGGCTAAAATTCAATACCTTTTTGTGCTTTTATCCCTTGTTTATAAGGATGTTTTATTTCTTTCATCTCCGTCACTAAGTCAGCAATTTCTATAATATCAGCATGAGCATCTCGCCCTGTAAGGACAATATGTAAGGAAGCAGGTTTATTGTTTAACAATGCTAAAACCTTTTTCACTGAAACCAGCCCAAATTTAATAGCATAGTTGATTTCATCTAAGATCACCATATCCCACTGCCCAGCTACCATTTCAGCACTTGCTGTTTCTAGTGCCTCTAGGGCGGCATTTTGATGTTCCTTCATTCCCTCTTCACTGCAGCCTTTTACAAAACCTTCACCCATTTGGCGAATGACAAAATCTGCTCCCATTCGCTCAGCTGCTTCGAGTTCCCCATACTTCCAATTACCTTTTATAAACTGCAGTACTAAAACCCTCATTCCTTGTCCCCAAGCTCTCATTCCCATGCCTAGCGCTGCTGTTGTTTTTCCTTTTCCATTTCCCGTGTTAACAAGAATTAAACCTTTTTTTCCCAACACATATTCACCCTCTTTCGATAAATATAACAGTCCCGACGTAAAAATACATCGGGACAATATCATTATAATAATCTAAATTTTACTCGTAAGCCTTAAAGCATCTATATTATTACTATGAAATGATAATTTTATATCTCCATCTTAAAAATATATAATAGCATGTAACACTTGTCAACGGATTTCCATATTCAACTTCTTATGCCTCGCTCAGCACGCTACCTAACTCTTGACATTCTGTCAGACATTTTTCTTTCGGCATATCTTTGCAAATTAGACCGTCTCCTAAGACTTTTGCACCCCACTGATTCATTCTAGCTACCCAATCCTTCATCCATTGACCTTCACCCCAGCCATAAGATCCAAATAAAACGACGGGTTTACCAGCAATCACCCTTTCTAAGGATGCTACAAAAGGTTCCATTTCCAGCTCTTCCAATTCATCTCCGCCCATCGAAGGGCATCCCATCCCAATAAGGTCGGCATTTTTTACATCATCCACAGTCGCTTCATCGACAGAGAGCACTCTCACTTCCGTATTATTCTGTTTTGCTCCTTCTGCCACGGCTTTGGCCATTGCCTCTGTACTGCCTGTCCCACTCCAATAGACAATTACTACTTTTTTCATATTAATCCCCCCTAAGTATTTTTCCTGTTTTCATGGAAAACTGAGGTTATCTATTGAGCAAGGGTTATGCCTTGGTCAATTTTTTTCACTTCGAAAAAGAAACTTGTAGTGATAAGAGATAGATGTTTCTTTTCCATTTTGTTACAAATTGATAACGATTCTCACTTCACTTATTATTACTAGTATTGCAAATATTTAACTATCTGTCAACTCTCTTTATTAAATATTTAACTTAGTTTTATTTTTTTATAGTTACAAAATATCATACCCTTCATATTATATAATAATCCAACTTTCCTTAATGTTAGCCATAGCTAACCATTTACTTAATTTTTTCTTACTCAGTATTCTTAAAGAAGGTAAGGGGTGGTTCTTTTGAAAGAAAATCAAGTATTACCTAATTTACCAATAAGTCTGCCAATACTTGCAGGTGAAGAAATAACCTCAAAGGCAAAGGGACTGCTTAAATATCTTGGTCCAGCTTTTATCGTCAGCGTTGCTTATATGGACCCTGGTAATTTCGGTACTAATATTAGCGGCGGTTCTCGTTTTGGCTATAATCTCCTTTGGGTTATTCTGTGGAGCAATCTTATGGCAATTTTTGTGCAAATCATCTCGGCAAAAATCGGAATCGCCACGGGAGTCGGTTTACCAATACATTGCGGCAAGGTTTTCTCCAGAATGACCAACTGGAGTCTATGGTTCATTGCTACAATTGCTGCTATGGCTACGGACCTTGCAGAATTTCTCGGAGGAGTACTTGGTTTTTATCTCCTATTCAATATCCCCTTAGTATGGTCTGCAATATTAACAGGCGCTATTACCTACTTTATTTGCCATATGCAAAAGTATGGTCAATATATTGTAGAGCGTATTGTTACTACTATGGTTGCAATAATTAGTATTTCTTATGTATGGGAGATGGTTATTTCAAAGCCAGCCTGGGATCAAGTAGCTTATCATATAGCCGTTCCCATGCTTACGCCTGACAGTGTCCTCGTTGCAGCAGGAATGCTTGGTGCTACTGTTATGCCCCATGTTATCTATCTTCATTCTCACCTTGTGCAAACTCGTCGTACAAATGATGAAAAAGATTGTATGCATCACTTAAAAATGGCAAAATTCGATGTGTTCTTTGCTATGAATATGGCCTTTATCGTCAACTGTGCTATGGTTATAGTATCCGCTGCCGTATTTAATGGCAATGGACTTTCCGTGGATAGCATTGAATCTGCTTATATGACATTACAGCCTCTTATGGGCAATATGGCAGCAGGGGTATTCGGTTTAGCCTTGTTAGCCTCCGGTTTGTCTTCTGCCACCGTTGGTACCATGGCTGGCGAGGTCATCTTAAGCGGTTTTGTCGGTTTTGATATTCCGATTAGCATACGCAGGCTTATCACTATGCTGCCTGGCATGGCTATCCTTCTTGCTGGCATTAATCCTATGAGCGCTCTTATTACTAGCCAAGTTATCTTAAGTTTTGCCCTCCCAGCAGCTATTATCCCCCTGATGCTCATCAGTAACAAACGAACCATTATGGGAGCTTTCAAAAACAATACCCTTACCAATATAGCCGGTTGGCTTATTGTTAGTATCATTCTTTCTTTGAATGCGATGTTGCTTTATCTGCTATTTACAGGGCAGGCATAAAAAGAATGATATACAAAAATTATCTATCACAACCTTCTTTGTTATTCTCTTCTTGAATAAAGTTAACAAAGTGTTGATAGTATTTGGGATTGCATAGCATAAATTTAACCAATAATTGAATACTATGAATTGTTCCTCGGGAAAGATAATGTTCCATTGCCTCTGCTTCAGCAGCAATATTACAGTTTGCACAAATTAAACTTAAAAATTCTTGTAACAGCCGATTTCTTTCTACTAGAAAACTCCCTACTTCCTTTCCATTTTCCGTTAAGTGAATAATGCCATAACATTGATAATGAATATAGTCTCCTTCTTTTAACTTACGTAATGCTCTGCTAACAGAAGGCAAGGATACTTTTAATGTATGGCTTATATCCGTAACACGAACAATTTCATTCGATAAAGAAAGGCGATACAATTCTTCTAAATAATCTTCTAGACTCGGTGAAAGCATAAATATCCCCCTTAAAACGGAATATCCCTTGTCAGAAAACCTTACTTCGTTTAGAATTATACTATTATTTAGTTTATACTTATCACTAAAATCTGAATTTACGAGGGGGCAATAAAGGTATGCATAAGATAACAAAAATTGAAATTATTACTAGACCTAGTAAATTAGACGAATTAAAAGACGCCCTGGCTGAAATTGGTGTCACTGGTATGACGGTCAGCCAAGTATATGGTTGCGGACTTACTAAAGGGCATACAGAAATCTATCGGGGAAAAGAATATACCATTAATCTGGTACCAAAAATTAAGATTGAAACAGTAGTTTGCGAAGTGCCAGTCGAAAAAGTTCTCGAAACAGCTAAAAAAGTGCTGAGAACAGGGGAAATTGGAGATGGAAAAATATTCATTTACCCCCTTGAAAATGCCGTCAGGATTCGTACTGGTGAAGAAGGACCGATTGCGATCATGGATCCTAAGGAATTTTCATAGAACATTTTTATAAAATTATTTATAAAAAATTACTCTTTCTTTCTTATTTTTTTTATGCTATAATACGGAATCAAGTGGCAATGAAGCCAAGTTTAATAAATTAGCCCAGAGAAGGTGCTGATTTATTGAACTTGGCTTTTTTGTATGTTTAAAAAGAATAAAGTCTATTATTAGGTAATAAAAATTGGAGGTATCATAAATGGAAATCACAACAAATTCCTTAGCAATAGGATTGGATACGGTATGGGTGCTAATTTGTGCTGCACTCGTCTTTTTTATGGAAGCTGGATTTGCTACTTTAGAAGCTGGCTTCGTCCATAGCCGCAATTCCTTAAATATTATTATGAAAGTACTAATGGATTGTACAGTTGGCATTATAGGCTATTTTCTCTGCGGCTTTGCCTTAATGTATGGTGTCGATAAATTTGGCCTTTTAGGATTTTCAGGGTTCTTTTTACAAGGAGATTTTGATTATTTAGGCCTTCGAATCCCTATCTATGCTTTTTGGATCTTCCAAGCTACTTTTGCCATTGCTATGGCAACCATTGTTTCAGGAGCCGTAGCTGAACGCATGAAGTTTTCCCCCTATCTGGTTTTTTCCTTATTAGCAACAGTACTCATCTATCCCTTAGCTGGGCATTGGGCTTGGAGCAGCGGCGGATGGCTCAACAAGTTGGGTATGGTGGATTTTGCTGGTTCAGCCGTCGTCCACTCCCTAGGTGGCTGGTCATCACTAGCAGCGGTATTAGTACTCGGTCCTCGCAGAGGCAAATATAATAAAGATGGCTCCATGAATGTTATGCCAGGTCACAACTTGCCGCTAGCTGCCTTAGGTGCTTTTATCCTTTGGTTTGGTTGGTTTGGTTTTAATCCAGGTAGTACTTTATCGGGACTGGATTCTAACATTGCTAGAATTGCTGTAAATACAAATCTTGCAGCAGCAGCTGGCGGTACAGCCGCTGCCCTCTTTACTCTTTTCCGTTATGGCAAGGCCGATCCGAGTATGGCAATCAATGGTTCTCTTGGTGGGCTGGTCGCTATTACTGCTGGTTGCGCTTATGTAGAACCACTTAGTTCTTTAGTGATTGGTGCCATCGCCGGTATCCTTATTGTAGTTGCCGTACCTTTCTTTGATAAGATGCGTGCCGATGATCCTGTGGGAGCAATTGCTGTACATGGTGTCTGTGGTACGTTTGGCACCCTCGCTGTAGGCATTTTTTCTGAAAAAGGCGGGTTACTTTACGGCGGTGGCCTCGAACTTCTTGGTATACAAACCTTAGGTGTTCTTGCTATCTCATTATGGGGTTTTTCGGCAACCTATGCTCTCTTTTATGCAATGAAAAAAGCAGTGGGCATTCGCGTTACAGCTGATGAAGAATTAGAAGGGTTAGACCTCGCTGAACACGGTATGTCCGGCTATAATGAAATTGAATATAATCCTTTCACCACTATCCAGCATGTGCCGGTTTCAAAAAAATAAAATATATATCTCTTAACTGAAACTGATGACAGTAATACGTCATCAGTTTTTCTTATGCTAGAATAGAAGGAGTAATCTCTCTATCTATAGTATTAGATGATAGTAAAAAAATACCTATTTTTTGTTGCCATGTAATGGTATAATAAAGAAATAAAATTCTATTGCTACTACAACAAAGGAGTTGTCACCTTGAGACAAATCATTTTATCAGAGTTATTACCAGGCATGATCCTAGCACGCAGTATTATAAATAGTAAAGGTCAAGTTTTATTAGTGTCTGGTACTATCTTGACTGATGAATATATTCGTAAGCTGCATCTCTTAAAAATTGATACTCTCTTTATTAGTGATGGAAAGTATGATGATATTATCATTCCTGAGTATCTTTCTTTAGAAACTCAGCAACGAGCCTTATCCATTTTATCCTCTACAATGGATCGAATTGAACGTGATGGTACTTTTTCTGTAAATGAAATTTTTAGCGTTGCTTCTGATATTGTTGAAGAATTAGTATCTCTGCCAAATGTAACCATTCATTTAACAGGAATTGCAACTCATGACAATTACACCTTAGCCCATTCCTTAAATTGTTCTATTTATGCGGCTTTATTGGCTCGGTTTTGTGGTTTCACCACTTCTCAGCTTAAGGTAATTACTTGTGGTGCATTGCTTCATGACATGGGGAAAACAGAAATTGATAAAGACATTTTAAATAAACCCGAGTCCTTAACCGAAGATGAATTTAATATTATTAAAGACCATCCTGTCCGTGGCTTTAATTTGTTAACAAAAAAACGTCTGGAAATTTCTAGCCTTGTTGCTCATATGGCTTGGCAGCATCATGAAAAGGTGGATGGTTCTGGTTATCCCCGTGGACTACAAGGGGAGGAAATATTAAGTTATGCCCGTTTACTTGCAATTATTGATGTATACGAGGCAATCACTGGTCACCGTCCTTATCGACAGGCTATGAGCCCTGAAGATGCTTACGATACGATCCTTGCAGGTTTAGGAAAAGCTTTCGATAGGGAATTTGGACAAGTATTTTTATCCAAAATCGCTTTTTATGGTCCTGGGACAGAAGTAACATTAAATACTGGCTGGAAGGCAGTCATCGTTTCCCTCCCTCCTGATTCTCCGCAGCGGCCTATCATTCGTCTCATTGCCTACCCTGATGGAAGACCTTATACACCGCCTTTAACTATAAAATTAACAGATTATCCTGATATCTCAATTAGAAAACCAACGCAACAAAAGGGTTAATCCTTCTAGAAGGATTAACCCTTTTGTTCTTTAAGAATATTCCATGCCCTTTTGTATCGCTTGTATATTTACCTCATATAGCTCTGGTTTCTTCTTGCCCACTACAGCATCCATGGCTTTTTGCAAAACCTTCATATCAATTAAGTTTAATTTAGGTACGAGAGCGCCTAAGCATACCATATTCGCTAGGGCTGGTTTTCCTAATTCATTTGCAATATCTGTTGCGGGAATCGCAATAGTATGAATATCCTTTCGTTCATTATCACTTTGCACAATAGAAGAATTAACTACAATTACACCGCCTGCCTTAATGCGCGGTAAAAATTTATCATAGGAGGGTTGATTAAGGACAATAGCAGCATCTGCTTGATCAATCACTGGTGAATTGATTTCTGTATCGGAGATAATAACCGAGCAATTGGCAGTACCGCCTCGCATTTCAGGACCATAAGATGGAATCCAGCATACCTCAAGTTCTCCTGCCATCCCTGCATAAGCTAGTACTTTACCGATAAACATAACCCCTTGTCCACCAAAACCCGATAGGATTATTTGATCCATCATAGGGCTTTTACCTCCTCTGGAACTTTAAGTTCACCCATTTGATAAATGGGTAGCATATTCTCTTGTAGCCATTTTATACTATCCACGGGGGATAATCCCCAATTGGTTGGGCAAGTGGATAACACGCTTACAAGAGAAAATCCAAGTCCTAATTGCTGTACTTGAAATGCTCTTTTAATAGCCTTTTTAGCTGCAAAGATATTTTTCGGACTATCTACAGAAACGGCGGCGACATACACCGCACCATCAAGAGTAGCAATGGTTTTCGGCAAATCAATGGGCGGACCTGATGACGTACAATCCCTTCCATATGGACTCGTAGTTGTTACCTGTCCCGCAAGAGTAGTCGGAGCCATTTGACCGCCAGTCATACCAAATACTGCATTATTTACCATAATGGAAGTTATTTTTTCACCTCTTGCCGCTACATGAATGGCATGGGCCGTACCAATGGCAGCAATATCACCATCTCCTTGGTAAGTAAAGACCATTTTATTTGGCAAAGAGCGTTTTACACCGGTTCCTACCGCCTGAGCCCTACCATGTGCTGCACCGATAAAGTCACAGCTAAACATATCCAAACAAAAACCCGCGCAACCTACTGGTGCAATGCCAATGGTGTCTTCAATAATATCCAGTTCCTCTAAAACCTCACCAATCAAACGATGAATGGTACCGTGAGTACACCCTGGGCAATAGTGAAACGGAACACCTGTTAACCCTTTTGTACGTTTAAATATTTTTTCCATCTGCAATTGCCTCCTCCGCCACTGAGAGTTCAAAGACCTGGGCCATAAAGCTCAGTATTTCATTTTCTCCTGGCATCATACCGCCTTGTCTGCTATAAAGATGTACAGGCATTTTGCACTCTACTGCCAGTTTTACATCTTCAATCATTTGCCCTGCATTCAGTTCTACGGTAACAATACCTTTTATGATATCTTTATAGGGTGCAAAAGCTTTTTTAGGGAATGGCCATAAGGTAATGGGACGGATGAGCCCTAGTTTTATACCTTGCTTACGGGCATTGAGTACTACACTTTTTCCAATGCGTCCGCAGGTACCAAAACCGACTATTAAATACTCGGCATCCTCAGTATAAAATTCTTCCCACCGTTGCTCTTGTTCCTCGATTTTTTCATACTTAGCCTGCCATCGTGCGCAGCTGGCTTCCCCTACTTCATTGCTTAAGGCATAGCTGACAATCTTGCGCTTTTCCCGCCCACGACAGCCATCAACAATCCAGTCCTGAGGTGGCAAAGATACTGCTACTCGTTTTTTTATTTCTACAGGTTCCATCATCTGACCTAAGAACCCATCTGCTAAAATTAGTACTGGATTGCGATAACGATCGGCCAAATCAAAGGCTTGCATGGTAAAGTCATACAATTCCTGACTCTTAGAAGGGGCAAGCACAATGACGCGATAATCCCCATGTCCGCCCCCTTTGGTACATTGAAAATAATCCGATTGGGCAGGACCAAGACCGCCTAGCCCTGGGCCAGCGCGATTGACATTTACTACAACAACGGGCAGCTCTGCTGCTGCCAAATAGGACATACCTTCTTGCTTCAGACTAAATCCTGGACTGGAAGTTGCTGTCATAACCCGCGTACCTGTTGCAGCAGCACCATAGCACATATATATAGAAGCTACCTCATCCTCACCTTGCAGTACAGTTCCCCCTGCTTTGGGCAAGTGTTTGGATAAATACTCCACAATTTCTGTAGAAGGTGTAATGGGATAGCCAAAAAACATTTTGCAACCCGCTTGAATGGCAGCCTCGGCAATGGCTTCATTCCCCTTTAATAATACTTTTGTCATCGTATCAGCTCCTTTTCTTCCGAGATATTTCCAAAGCTAAATCAGGACATACTACACTGCACATGGCGCAGCTAATGCACTTCTCCTCATCTGTAACAACTACTGGATAATAGCCCTTTTGATTGGCTTTATCCCCAATTGCCAAGACAGCTTTGGGACATATATTCACACATAAGCCACAGCTTTTACAATATTCTCCTAAAACAACTACCTTCTGCATCTAGTTACCTCCTTTTCTTCTATAGAGAGCTCTTTTTTATACTACGGGATTTGCTAAACAGGCAAGAGCAATGGAGTTTAGCTTTCCTTCTGGTGATTCTGCCCGTGAGGTCATTACAATAGGGTGGGTTGCACCAAGGACAATCCCCGCCATTTTACTGTGGGCAAAATAAATCAAAGCCTTTCCCAATATATTACCAACTTCAATGGTAGGTACCAACAGTAAGTCAGCAATTCCAGATATTTTGCTATTAATTTCCTTATGCGCTGCTGTTTTCGGACATATGGCTACATCAAGAGCAATAGGGCCTTCCACAATGCCTAACGGCAATTCCCCCATACGGCTCATTTCTGCCAAAAGATCAGCATCTACTGTAACAGGCATCTTATTATTTACTATTTCATTGGCGGCCAGTACTGCCACGTGAGGGCATTTTATCCCCATATATTGCATTGCTAGCATAGCATTTACTAATATGCTTTTCTTCTCTTGTAAGGTCGGCGCAATATTCATACCGCCATCGGTTACAAATATAAGCTTCTTTTGTCCTGGTATTTGAAAGGCGGCCAAATGACTAAGAAGCTGCCCCGTGCGGAGCCCTTTCTCCTTATGAAGTACAGCTTGCAAAAAGTGACTGCTGTTAATCAAACCTTTCATTAACACCTGGGCCTCACCATTTCTTACAAGCGAGACAGCTTGCAAAGCTGCCTTTACTACATCTGGTTCGTGAATGATTTGGGTATCAAAAGGCAGTCCTACTTCAGCGAGCATTGGACCAATTAAATGAATATCTCCCACGAGAAGAGGCCGGGCAATGCCCGCATCCTGGGCTAGTTTAATGGCCGTTAGCACCTCTTTGTCTTGGGCTACTGCCACACTAAGATTGACTGGACCACGACTTTTAACCCGCTCTATTATTTGATGAAAATTACAGTACAAGAATCATTCCTCCAGCCATATGATATTAGGACTCACCAGTATAGCTTATGTAAAATTATAGACTGTACATTTGCATTTGCTAAAAATACCCCTAACCTTATTTCAGCATTTTTTTTTATTATTCCTGCTTTTACTAAATAAAAAGAGGCGGTTTAATTGCAAACCGCCTCTTTGGTTTATTTTTTTGTTGCTGCTGCTAATGCTAGCTCGCAGTTTTCAAATTCCAAGGTAGCAAAATAATCCCCAATGGTTTCTGCCCGGCGAATCATAGCAACACTGCCATCGGTTTTTAACAAGAGTTCTGCTGAACGTAGTTTCCCATTATAATTAAAACCCATTGCATGGCCATGAGCCCCTGCATCATGCATCACAATTACATCACCAATATCGATTTTGGGTAACTGGCGATCAATGGCAAACTTATCATTATTCTCACATAATGAACCTGTCACATCATAAACATGATCTAAAGGTAAATTTTCTTTCCCCATGACAGTAATATGATGATAGGAACCATATAATGCTGGGCGCATAAGATTTGCCATACATGCATCTAGACCAATATAATTTTTATAAATTTCTTTTTTGTGCATTGCCGTTGATACTAAATAGCCATAAGGTCCTGTTATCATTCTGCCGCATTCCATGGTAATCTTTAAAGGATGAAGACCATTTGCTACTATTTTTTCTTCATAAGCTTTGCGGATTCCTTGGCTTACAGTCTTAATATCTACCGCTTCTTGCTCTGGTTTGTAAGGTATGCCAATGCCGCCGCCCAAATCAATCATTTCCATACGAATACCCAAGGTTTGATAAATCTCAAGAACCAAGTCAAACATCATCACTGCTGTCGCAACAAAGCTATCAGGACTTAGTTCATTGGAAATTACCATAGTATGCAAACCAAAGCGTTTTACCCCTTTTTCTTGCATAACCTTATAGGCTTCCATAATTTGCGCTCTGGTTAGACCGTATTTTGCATCCTCTGGAAAACCTATAATGTCATTTCCACCCTTGAGAAGGGGCCCTGGATTATAGCGAAAGGAAATGATCTCTGGTATTCCTACGTGTTTTTCTAAATAATCAATATGGGTAATATCATCTAAATTAATAATGGCTCCAAGATCATTAGCCGCCTGATACTCTTCTGCTGGCGTCGCATTGGAAGAAAACATTATATTCTCTCCGACAATTCCAGCTTGCTCAGCCAAAATTAACTCGGCCAAAGAACTGCAGTCCGCGCCAATTCCTTCTTCCTTTAAAATTTTCAAAATATAAGGATTGGGAGTAGCTTTTACAGCAAAATACTCCTTAAATCCTGGTGCCCAAGAGAAAGCTGCTACTAAATTACGAGCATTTTCTCGAATTGCTTGTTCGTCATAAATATGAAAAGGTGTAGGATATTTTTGAATAATACTCTCTAGCTCTGCTTTCGAAAATGGTAAGTTTTTTTCCGCCATAATAAATACCCCCAAAATGTTTTTTCAAAATGTAAATAGCGGTTTGCAGGAACTACCTACAAACCGCTATAAGAAATCAGCTTATCTCATAATCAGCTCTGCAGATAGCACTCCACCCAACACAGGGGTGACAGTTTTGTACTTATTCAATACAAAACCAACAAAAGGGCACTGCTTTCGCCCTCCTACTTCGGCGGTTATTCCTTTCTGTATCTGTCATCGCTAGCTACTCTAGATACATACTTTTAATATACCGCACCTCTACCTTCATTATTCACTTTATTATTTTTTAAGTATAGACTAATCTAGTTTGTCATGTCAACTCAATCTTATTTTTCTATGCAATAATAAAAAAATTCCCCTTACATAATGGTAAAAGAATATTTCTATTGCTAAACTAGCAGGAATTGACTTAGAAAAGTCGAAAAGTTATAGTAGATCTATCAATGAAAATCAATAAAATTTCTGCTCGAGGAGGATCATTATGTTTGCATTAAACTTCCAATCTCCCAATCATGAAAGATTACTGCTTTCTCGTACAAAGAACTGTACTATTCGCTTAGGGGATATAAGAGATTTCTATCCAGAAAGTTCAATTGTTTCTATTACTTTTGGAAAGAAATTTAGCCCTAAACGCAAACTGTATTCAGCACTTATCGATAAAGTATGTATAAAGAAATTCTCTCAACTCAATCATGATGACTTGGATCATCAAAATCCTGAAATCAAATCTGTAGATGAACTCATCATCTTTTTTGAAAAGATTTATGAGAGAAGCATTACTCCTAATGATATTGTTACTGTCATCTACTTCTCTGAAATTGTCGAGGAATAATAGCGTCTTGAATACTCCAAAGCTCGTGCTGTTGCACGGGCTTTTTTTATTTTAATTTGTGGTAACCATCTTACCGTTTCCCACATACAGTATAGTAAGTTCAATAATTCATTATTAACCATATAGGAGGCATTATCATATGGGTTTTTTTTCAGAGATTCGCAATAACGCCTTAATTAAAGAGCTGGAATGTGAACTAAATACGGATGTACTATTGTTTGGTGTTGATGGTTTTATCTATTTTGGCAATCTCCAGGGCATCGATGACTGCCGCATCGCACTTCTTTCTCCAGCAATCAACGCCGATTCAAGTGATGTAGAAATTCTTACACCAGGTGGAGAGCTTCATCTTGTCAATTTCCTCCGTGTTGATCTATGGAGTATAGTGGCCAAAGGTACTGGAATAGTAAGCGATCCTATTGAAACAAACGATAATCTTGTTGCAGTAGTCCCTCCTACCCCCTCTGCAGCAGTACAACAAAGAAGTGACCTTGATGGAATCGATGGACGACAGGAAAGCCATCATTTAATCCGTCAATTATGCCGTATGATTGGTGATGATGTGGTCATAACAACGCTTGGCGGTTTCTTGTTTGAAGGAACCCTTGGTGATGTTCGAAATGAATTGGCTATTATGACAGTAGAAGATATTTTTGGTCCTGGTACCAGTTCTTCCATTTCAGACGATGATGTCCGATCCGTAGTGATCAATTTGGAAGCCATAACTTCTGTTTCGGGAGCCACCAGTTAAATATCTAGCAAACGTTATATAAAATACCCGGTGTAAATTCTTACCGGGTATTTTGTCATTAATACTTTTTTTGAGGAGGTTAATGAAATGCTCATTGCCACAGAAATTATTGGTAATGTGGGAGTCGGAGTTACTTCACCCCAATTTTTTCGTGCAAATGATGAAAAAATTTACGTAGTTAAATTACAAAACAATCGCCTTGGTGCCAAAGTCTTAGTAAATGAATTTATAGCTGCAAAATTTGGTGAACTCATGGATCTGCGTTTTCCAAACAGTGACTTCATAGAAATCAATGCGCAGTTCCTCGAAAGGCAATGCCTTAACAGATCAAATATAATCCCGGGACGACATTTCGCATCTCAATTTCTTGAACATGTAGAATATGTCAGCAAACATAATTTATACAAAGCTATTAATACAAAAGAAATGGCTGGAATCATGTTATTCGATCATATATTTCATAATGCAGATCGTGCCAATAATAGAAGGAACCTGTTAATACGGCCGGAAGACACGGGATATAAAATCTATGCAATTGATAATTCCCACCTATTTCGATCTGGCAGGTGGACCCTTGCATCACTAGATCATCTAAGTACAAAAATTAAACCCTATTATCGTTATTCTTTCGGCCTATTACTTAAAGACTGTCTTACTCCACAGGATTTCCTTCCCTATTTGGAAAAGGTATCTATTATCACCAATGATATAGTTGAAAAAATAGTGAGGGAAATTCCTATAGAATGGTTACCATCTGAACTTGAAAGAAAAGTTTTAGTAGATTTTATAAACTTGCGCTGTTCCATGGCTGTTGAGATTTGGGATACATTATGCAAATATATTCCAAGGGAACATGGTGGACATCGTTGGTTGTTTGGGAGAAGAATTAATAATGCAAACTTTCCTTAAAATGCAAAATTACCATCTTTGAATACGGGTATTTCTTTTCCTGTTGCCGTAACTCCGATTATCTCAAGATCCTTCGTACCGATCATAAAGTCAACATGAGTAAGAGAATCATTCACTTCTAGCTTATCTAATGTTTCCTTATCCATATTCTCACCATTTTTAATACAAATAGGATAGGCTTTACCAATTGCCAAATGGCAGGATGCATTTTCATCAAAAAGAGTATTATAATACAGTATTTTTGCATTGGAAATAGGCGAATCATAAGGCACCAAAGCAACCTCACCTAAAAAGGAAGATCCTTCGTCAGTTTCAATTAGTTTTTTCAAGACCTCATAGCCTTTTTTTGCTGTAAAATCAATAATTTTTCCCGTTTTAAATGTTAATGAGAATTCTTCAATTAGATTGCCATTATAATTAAGGGGCATGGAGCTGACTACGATACCATTTACACCTGTTTTCTTAGGCAGAGTAAAAATCTCCTCTGTTGGCATATTCGCTATAAATTCCAGCCCTTCAGGAGTATATTCAGCGCCACCAAGCCATATATGATCCTCTGGAAGCTCTATTTCTAGGTCTGTACCTAATGAATTTTTGTAGCGGAGAAACTTAAATTGATGAGAGTTTAAAAAGTTTGAACTTACTTTTAAATGGTCTTTATGCTGATTCCAAGAAGCAACTGGATCCTCAGTATCTACCCTTACGGTCTTAAAGATAGCTTCCCACAATTTTTGAATCGCTTCCTCTTCTGAAATATCCGGAAATACTTTCTTTGCCCAAGACTTTGTTGGTATGGATACAACGCACCAAGTATTTTTATTGCTCATGAGCCTTTCTCGATATTCCTGGAGAGCTAAGCTGCTAGCTTTTTGCACCTTTGCTACACGATCTGGGTTGACATCTTTCAATAGTTCTGGGTCAGAGGCAGCAATGCTAATAAAAGCAGCTCCTTCTCTCACATAGGACATATAAAATTCTTTTTGCCACTCTGGAAATTCTTCAAAAACCTCTTCCGGTGCATGTAAAAAACGCATCTTAGAGAACAATTCATCTTTCCAATTCATGACTACATCTCTTGCCCCTTCTTGATAAGCAAATTCCCCTATCATCCTAGCAAAGGAAGCACACTCAATGGGAGAAGATATTACCAAGGTTTGACCCTTTTGAATATTGATACCTGTTTTCACGATAAGATTCGCATACTTTTCTAAATAAATATTGTTCATTTTCTAGTCCTAATCTGTCTCTTATTCGTAACGAACAAAAAACTTAGGATTCACTCCCTTCTTATTCCTATTGGATTTTGCATTTTTAAAATTTTTAAATATAAGCTATACAACCTCTTTTACCATTAGTGCTGTATCTTTTTAATCGCCGCACTACTACTTAGCAGAATCAAGCCCGCTACTTCGAAAAAAGCCCATTCCCTACATCTTCTGAAAAGAATATCTGCTTTTTTATTGGAAACCAAAACATATGATCTAGTAATTTGTTTCTTACAAGAAGTATCTTAACACATTGTTGTTTCTTTTATGTAAATTTCCACAAAAGAACCACTCTCATGAGCAGAGTGGTTCTTTTGTCCTTATATACCTTGCGTAACGATATTACGTAATCTTCCAATCCCTTCAATTTCTACTGTTACAATATCTCCGTCTTTCATAGGTCCTATTCCAGAAGGGGTTCCCGTTAAAATAACATCACCAGGATAAAGAGTCATGGTTTCGCTAATAAATGCCACCAGTTCAGGTATTTTGAAAATTAGGTCGCTGGTATTAGAAGATTGTTTTAGTTCATCATTTAGGTATAGTTTGATTTGTTTGGAACTCATATCAAGATCCGTTTCAATACAAGGCCCGAGAGGCAAAAAGGTGTCAAAGGATTTTGCCCTTGTCCATTGACCATCGATTCTCTGCAAATCCCTAGCTGTTACATCATTGGCGCAAGTGTAGCCCAAAATATAGTCCCCTACCTCTGCAGCTTGTACATTCCGCGCTTCTTTCTTAATGACTACAGCCAGTTCTCCTTCATAATCTACTTCTTGACTGCTCTTAGGATACTGAATAGCTCCTCCTGGATGGTTCAAGGCTGAAGATGGTTTTAAAAATAATAAAGGCTGCTTTGGTAAAGTTAATTTCATTTCTTGAGCATGTCCATGGTAATTCAGCCCTACACAAACGGCTTTCGTGATTTGGCAAGGACTCAACAGTTTCACAGCATCCAAAGGAATGACCTGAGAAGATACCTGATACTGGTCAAAAATATCACCTATTATCACCGTAATATCTGTCTCATGCAAAATTCCATATTGAATTTTTTCCCCATATACGAACCTTACAATTTTCATTTTTCTCCTCCAACATCTAAACACTTTATAGAATATTGTATCTTATCTCAGGAAACCTTGTTTGGTATTCTAAGGAAAAAGGTTGTGCCTTGGGATCCTGTCACAAAATCCAATGTGCAATTATGTCTTTTTACAATCCGATAACATATAGCAAGACCTAAGCCTGTTCCAGAATCCTTCGTGGTAAAAAAAGGCGTACCGATTTTTTCTTTATATTCCTCTGGAATGCCAGGCCCCTGATCTGCTACTGATAATAGGATATCCCCTTCCTCTAAATAGGTACGTATCCTAACCTGTCCATGCTCCATTGCTTGCAGGGCATTACTGACTAAGTTTAATAAAACCTGTCTCAATTCTTTACCCTCAATCAAGATTTCTGGTATATGAGGAGAAAGTTCTAGTACAATTTCATTTCCTCCTAGAAGAGCCTGTGCCTGCACCAAGGGATAAATTGAATTTACTATTTTATTTACATTTTTCATTACCAATTTGGTACTTGTCTTTTTCGCAAGGGTTAAGAACTCTGTAATAATCGCATTGGCTCGGTCTAATTCCTCTAACATGATCTGAAGATCTGCAATTTCCTGTGATTGAGAACTTCTTTTTTTGAATAATTGCAAATAACCTCGTATCGTTGTCATTGGATTGCGTATCTCATGAGCAATGCCTGCTGCCAATTCACCCACCAGATTTAAGCGATCTAGCCGCAGTAATTCTTGTTCCACAATTTTTTGATTACTGATATCAATAATTGCCGTATTATAATACATCTTCTGATGATCAAATGCATGAGAGGGAAAACTTACAATTTGTACAGAATATATTTTCTGAGAAGAAGATTTGATTTGAATTTCTGTACATGTTTTATCTTCTCCGATCTTACAACGTTCAAGATGATCCGAAAAAGCTCCTTTATACTGTTCTGGAAGTAATTCATGAAAGGGTAATCCTAGTAATTTTTCAGGCTGTATATCTACCATCGTCGCTACTATTAGATTGGTATCTATTATAACCCCTTGGGAATCTAATACAACGTATCCGACGGGACAATTTTCAAGCATAGATGTATACCGCTTGCACGCTTGTTCTAAATTTTCATTATTTTCCTGCAGAACTTGACATCGTTCTTCTAAGTCTAGAATCTTCGTTAACATCATCTGCGAAGAATCTTTCTTACAACTTATATCTTCATTGATAGTGATAGGATTCATTCTCCTCTTCGTCATCGTCCACTTTTTACTCCCTTCCAGCATATTCTATATCTTTATAGTAGAATAATATGCAATAAATTACACTTTTATGTATTCATTCTAGTAGTACCTTTGTCCATTGTAATAATACAATCAACCTTATTCTAGAAAAGTTATGCAAATCCTTTTCTCCCACTACTTTATACACTTCTAAAGTGGCTTAGGAAAAGACATTACCAACTTACAAAAACGTTATTAATGCTTTTTTTTCAATAGTTAACTTAAGATTTCTTGTACTCTGCCTACAATGCCATCTACTAAACGAACTTTAATACCCCGATGATGAATTGCACTGTTGGTAAGAATATCTTTTACAATGCCTTCTGTTAACTGGCCTGTACGCTGATGGGCTTTTTGGATGACCTTTACCCGCACCCCTGATTTAATGTTCTTTCGTTCTGTTCCATTCATCCTTCTGCATCTCCTTACTTATCCGCTTTCGATTACTCTTTAATATTTTTTCCATACTTCACTCGCCACCAAGATAAGGCTCGCCTTGCATCGATATCTTGTTGTATCTCATCCTTATCGGGTGAGATTACCTGAGTACCCCTTGGTATCTGCTCCATATCTTCCCCGCCAATTTTCCCTATATAGTCATGAGTCATCCAAAATCCATAGTTAAAGCCAAGACGATTCCCCTTCGTTAAACTATCACCTAAAGAATGATAAACGAAACCTTGCGGAGCAATAACTTCTAAAAGAGTAGGCGTTATGTTAATATGACTGCCTGCTGCCTTTTCTGGTAATGTTTTTTTTGTAATGCCGTGGCCATACAAGATAAAGGGAATGCCATAACGTTCATATAAACTAGGATTAGGATCAATATTCAAGCGATCGGCATGATCGCCTACAATCACGAATAAACTATCGGGATATATTCTTCGGGTATTCTGGATAAATTCACTTAATACTTTATCGGCATACCAAAAATGTCCTAATTTCTTGATTAATTCTTTATCATCTTTCAAATGATCCGGTAATGCTTTTCTTATACTGCTTTCATCAAAACCTTCGGCCTTAAGATCAACGGTATAAGGAGCATGATTGGAAATATTGAGTACTATATTAAAACTTGGCTGTTTTCCACTCATTCCTGCCGAAACAGCCTTAAACAAATATTTATCGTCACTACCCCATACATTACCTGCTTGACTTTCAATATCCCCCAGTCCATAGAATTCATCAAAACCTTGGGCTAAGGAAAACTCTTTGACCTTTTCCCAAGAATTCGGTCCTGCATACCAAAAACAAGCCTTATAACCAAGTTTTTTCATTTGGGGAGCAATGGCAGTAGCGTAAGGTTCCTTGTAGGATTCTGGTAAATAGGTTAGATAAAGATTGGCTTCTGCCAGTCCTGTAACAATTCCCATAACACCGGAGATCGTGCTCATGCCGTTAGGTAAAAAAGTAGATACGTAAGCTGCATCCTCTTGTGCAATAATCTCTTTCACCCCATTGGCAATATTATAATCCTTATAGCGCGGTAATAATGGCCAATTGGCATAGCTTTCTCCAACAATCAAAAAGATATGCTGGGGCATGGAAGATCTGCCTTGTGCCTGTTTTTCTAAAAAATCATCAACATTAAGAGATGTAATCTGTTGACCCGCAAGATAGTTACCATATTGAGTCATCCGTTTCGGATCCATATCCAGTCCTGTTGACGCCACAATTCTCTCGTGAAGAATATAGGCCCGGCAAAGAGCTTGTACATCATCCAAAATCGCTTCATTTAAAAATTCATCCTTCGTAACACCAGCATTTTCCCAATCAATATTATAAGCATAGGTCATACTGCCGCCAAAGCGAATAAAAATCACAAAAAAATAAAGAATTACAAGACATAAAGTGCGAAAAGCAATATTCTTATAGGTCTTAGAAAATCGCGGCAACCGTAAAGTTGGGGTGCATAGCCACAGTTTTAATAATTTTGATAAGACAATCGCCGTCGCAGCGGTCATGAGTAATCGTATAAACAAATTATACTCCTGAATTAAGGTATAAAAAATGGCGGTCAAATCATCATTGAATGTATTAAAAATTAGCTGATTAAAACCTGCGTGAAATTGTTCATAATATGGAATCCTGGCATAAAATAATAAGCCAAGAATACTAATATAACAGCAACCAACAATATAACGAATCTTGTTCACCTTGTTGTTTTTAATAAACAATCCCAATACTGTGCAGCAAAAGAACGATGTCACTGCTACAATTGCCGTACTCTTTAAGCTAATCCGAATACCATAATACAATGCGGTCATAATATCTTCCATTGTTGTTGTGGCACTCATATACGATTGTAAAATAACAATAAAGCCAATGCGAAATAAACAAAATACTCCTAGTATAAAAAGATATAGTTTAACATCTTGCTGAATATCCTCAAATAACTTTTCCCACTTTGACACTGCAAAAAAACTTCCTTTCTGGTAAGGCGCTATCCTCCTTCCTATATTTCTACTTTTTTCAACATTTTCCTGCCTTATGCCGTTCTATACTATCGACAGTCTTTCGTCCCTCAGCGGTTTCATCCAAGGATAAAGATGCTAAAATCACGAAATTTTAATCTGCATTTAATTTTAATCTCGCAAAACCTAGATTTTTATTGTATTATTTTATATATAAGCAATAACTAGAAATAACATCTTGTCATATCTAGGAGATTGCTGCGTTAGGGGGACAATATCATGATTAAGGTTAAGGTGGATAAACTAAAGAACGGAGATATTATTGCCGAACATATCATCAATTCCGAAAAGCAAGTTTTACTTTCGGCAGGTACCATCCTTTCACATAAAACAATTACTCTGCTTAAATTATGGGAAATTAAAGAAGTCCGATTACGGGAAGATAGCGATACTGACGATGAAATAAGATTGTCATTACAGTTTGATGAAATTGTCCACAAAAATAGTCACCTGTTTGAGAATCTAAATATCATTGAAGAAGTTATCGAGCCCAAAAAAGTCCCCATTGTATTATCCTCTATTATTAGCGAGAAATCCCTTCAACAATATGATGACCTTACTCAAAAAGTATCGAAACTTTTTGATGAAATAATAAAATCCAATACTACAGATACTTTGCTTGCCCTCTCCCATATTGTTTGTCAATATGTAGCTACTACCCCTTGTGTTATGGGATATACGTTAAAACGCGCTGCTGTGAATATGCCCCATGAAAACTTAATCAATCACAGTATGTCCGTTGCCATTATCTCAGCAAAAATTGCAAAACTTTTAGGATATTCTTCCAATAAAGTACAGACCATTGTACTCGGAGCATTAATCCATGATATCGGTAAAACTCAGTTGCCAGATGCGATCTCTAATCGTTCTGGTTATAACCCTTCTGAAGATGAAGCATTGTATCAAAGCCATGTTCAAATTGGATATGATTTGATAAAAGCCCTTGGTTTACCTCGTGAGATTACCCTTATTCTAGTGCAGCATCACGAATATAATGATGGTAGCGGTTTCCCTTTGCAATTACATGAAAAGAAGATACATCCTTATGCACAAATCGTTGCTTTTGCTGATCTTTTCGATGTATTGGCCCATGAAGACAATGAACTTCCTAATTTTTTTGATATTCGTGCCAAGTTAATTAGTAAAGGCGCCAATAAAATAAATGCTTCGATTATTGATGTCTTTGATCGTTATTTGCACGACTTTATTTTTAATGTGAATGTCGAGCTTACGGATGGTCGCAAGGCGGAAGTGATTTATACCCACCCGTCTTATATGTCCTTTGTAGTACGTACTACAGATGGTGATTTTATTGATCTTAGCAAAGATAAAACCATTTCTATAAAAAAATCTTTTTTATAGGAGAATAAGTAAGAGCCTGCATTTTATGCAGGCTCTTACTTATTTACTGTCGTGGTGCAGGTTTACGTTTTTTACCAAACACTCGCTTTGGAGGTGTTTTTTCTACTGGTTTGCCATCTTTCTCAGCTTTAGGCTTATGAAAACTTCTTAGATTCGTACCACCATGACTATCTGCTTTCTTTTTGCCGGGTTTTCTAGGCTTTAGGGCTACTGCTTCTTTTTGTTCTGCGGCTTTTCCATATCTTTCTCCACGAAACACCTTAGGTTTCGTTCTTGGAACCATATTCCCACCACTAATTCTATGACGTTCAATCGAAGTACTAATGCCTTGCTCTATCATTCGTACTAAGGGCTGTTCATGAGGATCAATAAGGGTAATGGCCATGCCTGTTTCCCCCGCCCGTCCCGTTCGCCCAATACGATGGATATAACTGTCTACATCACGAGGAATATCAAAATTAAAAACATGGGTAACGCCTTCTACATCAAGTCCGCGAGCGGCAATATCCGTTGCCACCAGGATTTGAATCTTGGCATCACGAAAGCGCTTCATTACCTGTTCACGCTGAGGTTGCGATAGATCACCATGGAGTTCATCCACTTTATAACCTTTTTGAACAAGGGCCGATGTGACAGCGGTAGCACGTTTCTTAGTATGGCAAAATACAATGCCTAAATAAGGACGATATTCGTCAATCAGACTGCATATTTTGTTAACCTTATCTGGTTCTGCCACTTCTACCATGATTTGTTTAATTTCATCTAAGGTAATATGTTGTGTTTGGACACGAATATCCACAGGTCGAGTCATATAACGAGAAGCAAGACCGCGAACTTTAGAGGGCATTGTAGCAGAAAACAACATTGTTTGGCGCTTGGGAGAGGTTTGCCGAACAAGTTCTTCTACATCGTCTAGAAAGCCCAAATGTAGCATTTGATCGGCTTCATCAAGTACTAACTTAGATACCCCTGAAAGGGATATGCTTTTGCGTCGTAAGTGATCCATCAAACGGCCAGGTGTGCCAATTACAATTTGCGTAGCACCTTTTAATTTTTTAATTTGTCGTTCTACGTCCTGCCCACCATAAACGGATAATACATGAAGATTTAGTTTATCGGTAAACTTATTTACCTCATTGGTAATTTGTTGGGCTAGTTCTCTCGTTGGGGTAATAATTAAAGCCTGTACATTCGACTTGGCCGGGTCAATACTCTCCAAAATCGGCAGTACAAAGGCCAAGGTTTTGCCTGTACCTGTTTGCGCCTGTCCAACCATATCCTTACCTGATAGTATTACGGGAATAGCCTGCACTTGTATGGGGGTTGGCTTTGTAATACCATTTACTCGTAACATATCATTTATCGCACGCCGAATTCCTAGCGCTGTAAAGTCTGTAGCCATTGATAGACACCTCTTCTTTATTTCTTACATCATCCGTCATTATACCAGTTTGTTCATATAATTCATAGTATATCCTATTCTTTAGCTAATTATATTTAAGAATACAACCACCTAGGCATCTCGCCTGGTGGTTGTAGATTAATGTAATTTGACTTTTTCCTTATGTACAATGCCTCCAGTGGCTTGATACCTTCATAACCTATTGTCTCCTAAATATTGTACACTAATCAATAATTGTAATGATTATTTTGCCAATGTAACGGTACTATCCACTTCTGCAAAACTTTCAATAATATGATCCGCCCTAGACAAATCTTGTTTTCCTGAATTTGGATTATAAAAAGCAATACATTTCATACCTGCTTCTTTTGCGGCTACTACCCCATTTCCTGAATCTTCAAAGACTAAACACTCTTCCGGTGAAAGGTCTAACAGTTTTGCAGCTCGCAGGAAAATATCAGGGGATGGCTTACTATTAACCACTTCTTGTCCACTGACAACAACTTCAAAATATGGATGCAGCCCAAACATTTCTAAAACAAGATTAATATTTTTCTTAGGGGAAGAAGAAGCCAAAGCCAATCTAATGTTATTTTGATAAAGGTTTTTCACCAAAGCATCTACGCCAAGAATAGGTTTTTCCATCTTTGATGCTAATAAAAAGGCAATACATTTTTCTTCATATTCCTCAACTAGTGCTGTTACCTCGGCTGTAAGATTGTATTTTTCTTTAAGCACGGAATACATATGATGGTTTGTTGTTCCGATGAAGGTACTATATTCCTCATCCGAAATAGATAGTTCCCATTTACTTTGTAGATATTCTTTAAAAACCTTATAATGCAAAGGTTCACTATCAATTATAACACCGTCCATATCAAAGATTACCGCTTTTATCATGAAGAAAATCCTCCTCAATTTTGATATTCACGAAAATTTCTTTATTATTCCATTTATTTCGACAAAAAAAGAAGAACACCTGTTATACCAATAAAAAAAGGTCCATACCTCATTCGCAGAGGATATGGACCTTTACCTACATGAAATCTAAATCTGTTTCTTCTTTGTCCTCCAGACCTATACCAAAATGTGTGCATAATTCTGTCAAACCACCAATAACACCTGTGCCGATGGCATTTATCTCCCACTCTTTTTCCTGTCGATTTAGTTCAAGACCAACAATCGCCGTCTCTGCTGTAAATTTCTCGTCTATATTATACTGAAGCAGTTCTTTGCCCGTAACATCGTCACATATTCGAATAAAAAAGTTTTTACCTTGGCCAAAATGTTGCTGCCGAAGCGCAGCATTATAAATGGTAATTACAAAAGCTAACTTATGGACCTTGGCAGATATTCTTGGCAAATCTATTTTGACTTTTTCATCATCACCAGTATGCACTACCCCTCCATCAACGCTAATCGGATTATTGTAGAAAACCAAATCATTTTCATCTTCCACTTGTCCATTACCATCTAGTAAAAATACTGCTGTATCCAAATCAAACTCTTCATCACCCGTATAGATTACATGATCCCAACCAATACTGATGACAATTTTTCTAAGCTGTGGATAAGACTTGGTTAAAGCAAACCCTTCACCCTTACCTAATGAAACGTGCATATTAAACATCCTCCTTAAGATCTTTGGATTGAATCTACGGCTACATCTTCTTCCTTCTCACCAGTCCTGTTTATATTTTGCATTTGTGATAATAGCATCCCTGCTAACATAATGGCAGAACCTATAACCTCTTGAACACCTAATTTTTCATTCAAAATCAGCCAACCGCCAAAAGCGGCAAAAACAGTTTCCATACTAAGAATAATCGCCGCATGGGATGGTTGAGCATTTTTTTGGCCAACAACCTGCAGGGTATAAGCAATACCAACCGAGCAAATCCCGCCATAGAGAATAGGTACTAAGGCTAGTCTGAGACTTTCTACACTTATGGTTTCTATTACTAAGGCTGTTAGTAAACTCAAGGCAGAACAAGTAATAAATTGAAAAAAGGATAATTGCAATACATCTACTTTGCGAGCAAAACGATCAATTACTAAAATATGAATGGTCCAAAAAAAAGCCCCTATCAGTTCAAGAAATTCCCCATAGGACATAAAAAAACTATCCTTTACACAAAGAAGATATAGTCCCACAATGGCAACAAGGGAACCAAGCCACGTGGTCATGGAAATATACTGTTTTAGGAAAAGCCCCGCCATCGGTACGAGCACAATATATAAACATGTGATAAAAGCAGCTTTTCCCGCCGTTGTATATATTAAACCAATTTGTTGCAAAGAAGCTCCTAGGAAAAGAACAGCCCCCGCTATCAGACCTGCACTCATAACCTTTTTTAAACCTTGCTCCTCTTTTGTTTTACGTTGCGAAGTTTTTTTATAAAAAAGGATTAAAGGCACTAAGGACAAAGCACCTAATGCAAACCTTACACCATTGTAGCTAAAAGGACCTACATAATCCATTCCCATCCGCTGTGCAACAAAAGCAAACCCCCATATCGCCGCGGCGAGCAATAATAATAGATTGGACTTGAATACACTCATACATTACACTCTCTTTACTTATATTTTATAAACGGTCATATCCTACCATACTTCGCGAAAAACAGCGTAAATCCTCTCTATAGCATCCACTTAGAAAAAGAGCAACTCTCATAAAAATACTTTTCTCATCTCTAACTTACTTGTTTTTACGCTAATAGAAGGACTTTTAAAAGAATATAAGAATACTACTATAAATAATTGTACGTTCTAGGGGTGGAAAATTTGGAAATTTTGGAAGGTTTGTTTTTATCTCCGTGGCACTTACTCATTGGATTAATATTCCTAATTGTACAAGGTTTACTCATTCGCAAGTTGATCCTAAGCTCACTGCAGCAAAAAAAGATGGAGAAAGCTTTAATTACGCTAGAGACAACCAACCGACATTTAGAAGCAAGAGAAAGAAGATCTCGCTTAGTGGCAGAAAATATGAAAGATGTACTTTGGATACTTGATGTTGAAAGTATGCATTTTATTTTTGGTAGCCCTTCTATATCGGATACTCTTGGCTTTACAACCGAAGAATTCTTAGCTTTACCACTCGAAGCACTATTACATTCATCAGATAAGAAACTTATCCTAGATGATATCTTGGAACGGGCAAAGGAGCTTCGTCCATGCGCAGAATATTCTACCATATATATGAGAGAAATGCAGCAAATTTGCAAAGATGGTACTATGCTTTGGGTAGAAATGAGTATGTATTATTATGTAAATGAGGAAACGAATAAAATTGAAATTCAGGGCATTGGTCGCAGTATCCAAAAACGAAAAGAAACAGAATTTGCACTAGCTCTTTCCGAAGAACGCCTGCGAACAATTACCAACAACTTACCTTTGATTGTCTACCAAATTGTAGGTAATGATCTTGAAGATGCCACATTGACTTTTGTCAGTGACCAAGTGAAAAACTTTATAGGGAAAGACGTCCCAAAAGAACTCTCTTATTTTTTAGAAATGGTTCACCCAGAAGATCAGGCACTTTTGCAACGTACTCGTCAAGAGTCTATTATTACTAACTCCCATTGGCAATGTGAAATTCGCGTTATTTTAGAAGACAAGCAACTTCGTTGGATTCATGGAGAAGCCATTCCCTACCATTTACCTGATGGCAAGGTAACATGGAACGGCTATTGCCAAGATATTACCGAACGAAAAAATTGGGAAGAAAGAATGTCTCAACTAGAACGTTTTCATTTGATTGGTGAAATGGCCGCTGGCATTGCCCATGAAATTAGAAATCCCATGACAACGGTAAGGGGCTTCTTACAATCCTTCATGGCAAAAGATGAATTCTTCCGTTTCCGTTCTTCATTAACATTGATGATCTCAGAGTTAGATAGAGCGAATTCCATTATTACAGAATATTTATCCCTTGCTAAGAATAAACAACTGAATTTGTCTCTTCTAAGCTTAAATACCATTATTGAAAAAATACTGCCTTTAATAGAACCAGATATACTATTAAAGGGTTTATTAATTGATACGAAATTAGCCACAAATCTTCCAGACTTACCTCTCGATAGCCAAGAAATGCGTCAGATGATTCTTAACTTTGTAAGGAATGGTATGGAAGCCATGGATGCCGGCGGTCAGCTAACCATTGGTACTTATAGAAAAGACGAAAGGGTAACCTTATTCATTAGGGATGAAGGTAAGGGTATACCCGAAGAGATCTTAGATAAATTAGGTACCCCTTTCTTGACAACAAAGGACACTGGGACGGGATTAGGACTGGCTATCTGCTATAATATTGCCAATCGGCATAATGCCAAAATTGATGTAGAAACAGGAAGCCGGGGAACTACTTTTATGGTTACGTTCAACGTATAATTTTTTTCTAGTACCTTTTAAAAAGAAAAACCTACCAAATTCCCTTGGGAACTGGTAGGTTTTTCTTTTTACTTTATGAATAGTATCATAAGGAGAATTTAACCACTTCATCTTGAAGCTTTTGTGCTAGCATTGCCAGGCTTCGACTCCCAGCCGCTATTTCTTGCATTGATGCTGCTTGTTCTTGTGTTGCGGCGGATATAGTCTGAGCTTGTCCTGAAATATCTCCGCTTTCTTTGCCAATACCATGGACTACCGATACTACTTGTTTACTACTGTCAGCCAAATCATTTAATCCAATCGCTGCATTCTTGGATAGTTCTGCGATCTGCTTAACAGAAGTTTCTATTTCTTTAAAGGCTTTTCCTGCATTATTCACAACGGCTATCCCAACTTCTACATCCGAAGTACCTGCTTTCATGGACGTAACAGCTTCATCGGTTTTAGACTGCACCCCACTAATCAATTCAAAGATTTGTTTCGCAGCTTCTTGAGATTGTTCCGCTAACTTTCGAACTTCTTCAGCAACAACAGCAAACCCTTTTCCTTGCTCTCCAGCTCTAGCAGCTTCAATAGCAGCATTTAATGCTAGTAAATTCGTTTGACTTGCTATACCCGAAATAGTTTCCACAATTTGTCCAATCGCCTTAGACTGTTCTCCAAGTTCCGATACTGTCCTTCCTGAATTGGTAATGGTTTTTTGAATATGTATCATTTGGGAAATAGCACTTTCAATCGTTTTATTACCTTCTTGGGTAGCATTTACAGCCTTATTGGTAATAATCGTAGCATTACTAGCACTTTCTGCTCCTTGCTGGGAATTAATTGACATCTGTTCTACCAAACGAATTGCATCCCCAACGTCATGATTTTGTTGCTCTATACTAGCAGCTGTCTCGGTGATAGATTCTGCAACCTGACTTGCCACATCTGCCGACTGGTCGGCATTGGCCGTCAGTTCTTCGGATGATGCTGCTACTTGCTGGGCTGATATGGATACCTCTGAGACTAAATTGCGCAAGCTCTTAAGCATAGTATTAAGTGCCTGTCCAATAGCTCCAATTTCATCATTAGCCTCTATTTCTATTTCTTTATGAGCAAGGTTTCCATGTGCGACTTCGCTCGCAATGACTATAACGATATTTAGACGCCTAAATATCGAACGCACTAAGCTTGTACCAAGTAAAATAGCTGCTATCATTGTTAACAGAGGAATGGTAATCATAATTCTCTCAACAAAAATATTACTGGCCTTGTTACTTTCATTGATAGCCTCTGCTTCTTGCATATTAAAATTAGATAATTCTACGATATATTCATTAAATTTTTCAAAATGAGGAACTACTTCTATTAGAAAAAAAGCATATGCTTCTTCTCGTTTCCCTGCACCTGCCAAATCGAGTGCAACCTGCCGTTTTTCCCGAAAAAGCTTTAGTTCTTCTTTTAACTTAGGCAGACGTTCTATTTCATAAGCAACTAATTTTCCCTTCTCAAAAGTTGAAAGAATCTCATTATTTTCTTGTACTCTTTCTTGTATCTCCATTATAAGTTTTTGTTCTCTCGTTTTATCAAGCTTTGCAGTGATCATCTCTATTGTATCGCCAGTTACAGCTCTAGTATTCGCCCGCATAAGATTCATATTTCGTATCGTTATAAGATTTTCCTCGTACATTGAACTTAGTTTTTCTGTTGTCTGGGAGTTAAAATAATATCCAATACCACCTACAATTCCAGATAAAAATGCCAATACTATGACCAAAGTCAATAATTTTGTACTAATTTTAATATTGTTAAACATTGCTTAATCTCCTTATCAATCTGCAGATTTCGACTCAAATTACATGATTCAATTCTCTTTTTCGTCATGATACCTTCAAAATCCTCCATGACCTAATAATAAATATCCCCTGAAGAAATAAAAGAGTAACGAGTTAACCAAGTAATCTTTATAATAAAAAATTCCTAGCTATAGTGAACGAATTCGTCCATATCGCTAGGAATTTTTATAGATTATATGAACAAATTCACATTAGAATCTTCTGCCTCGTTAAGATAATACCCAACGCCTCCAATCTTAACTCCATCCAAAAGTTCTTCCTGCTTTAGCCCCATAACATCTAAGGACATTTGACAAGCGACGATTTCAATACCTGCTGTCATCGCCGATTGGATCAACTCTTCCAAGGAGGAAACATTTTTATTCTTCATTACCATACGCATCATCTTAGTTCCCATGCCTAGCATATTCATATTAGAGAGTTTCAGTGCCTTACTGCCACGAGGCATCATAAAGCCAAACATTTTATCCATGAAACTTTTTTTCACAGAGATAGGCTCTCTTTTACGCAAAATATTTAAGCCCCAAAAAGTAAAGAAAAGAGTGACCTTTTTCCCCATCGCAGCGGCACCATTGGCAATGATAAAGGCTGCCATGGCTTTATCTAGCTCACCGCTGAACACCACGATGGTCTTATTATCCTTCCCTTTATTCATTTCTCCACCTACTGGAAGCTCAGTTTTGGGAAGGTTATCTTTTTTGATGAAAGCGGTAATAATACCCTTACTTTTGCTCACATCCATTAGCGGATTTCCAGTCTGCTTGCACCAAGCCTTTATATCTTCTGTAAAACCGGGATCAGAAGCTGTTACCCGCAAAATCTCATGCACATTCATTTTATCTATCGCTGATTTTACCTGCATTAATGGGCCAGGGCAACATAGTCCACAGGCATCTAGAGAATGATGAAAGGAAATAGATGCATCTTTTAAAGCTCCTAAGGTTATTGTTGAAGGCGGTTTTTCTTGTACTGGGGAAAAATTGACGGCAGATTTGAAGCCACCAGTCATATTTTTCACCTTAAAACCATTTTGACGTAAGATACAAGAAGCTAAATAACCCTGTAATCCCATCTTACAATAAGCTAGAATGAGCTTATTCTTATCGAGTTCTCCTAAACGTTGCCGCAAAGTATCTAAGGGTATATTTATTGCACCTGGAAGAGAACCATTATTAAATTCCAAAGGAGAACGTACATCGAGCAATATAGTTTCTTCGCTCTTATAATTTGCCAATGATTCATAAGTAAATACTTCCGTACGTCCAGCTAAAATATTTTCAGCTGCAAAGCCTAACATATTTACTGGGTCTTTGGCAGAGGAATAAGGAGGAGCATAAGCAAGTTCCAAATCAGTAAGATCCGCTACTGTTCCCTTGAGGCGTATGGCGGTAGCAATAACGTCAATGCTCTTATCGACTCCTTGAGTGCCAACACCTTGGGCACCTAGAATGCGTCCTTCCTCATTAAATAACAATTTTAAAGAATTTTGCACAGCACCAGGATAATAAGTAGCATGAGAAAAGGGGTGAACGTAAACTACATGGTAGGGTTGGTTCAAACGTTTTAGAGTTCGTTCATTATTGCCTGTAGTGGCCCCAGTTATAGAAAATACCTTAATAATAGAAGTTCCTTGCGTTCCCTTAAAGAAAGAGGGAATGCCAGCAATATTATCGGCGGCAATGCGTCCCTGCTTATTCGCTGGTCCGGCTAAGGGAATAGCGGCAACTTGCCCATTGATAAAATCCTTTACTTCGATGGCATCACCAACAGCATAAATATCAGGAATAGAGGTTACCATATGCTCATTGACAAGAATGTGTCCACGACTACCTAATTGGATTCCACTTTCCCTAATAAATGCTGTATCTGGTGTAACACCAATGGCTAAGATCACCAAGTCAGCCGTTATAGTAGTACCACTGTTTAATACCACATCTAGGGCATCGCCCTTCTCCTGAAAGGCCGCTACGCCATCATTTAGCAGCAAATTTACCCCTTGCTCTTCTAGCTCTTTTTCTAGTATCATCACCATTTCAGAATCAAAGGGGGCCAAGATATGAGGAGCAGCTTCAACCAACGTAACATCTAAGCCGCGCTCCTTGAGATTTTCAGCCATTTCTACACCGATATAACCGCCGCCAACTACTACTACCCGCTTAGAGAGGTTGTAATCTACTCGTTCTTTAATACGGTCGGTATCAGCTATATTGCGCAAAGTAAAGATTTTTTCACTGTCAATGCCAGGAATAGGAGGTTTGATAGGCTTAGCGCCAGGCGATAAGATTAGAGCATCATAAGACTCTTCATAAACACCCTTGGTCTTGCTACGAATACTCACTGTCTTATTCTCTGGATGAATCGCTATTACTTCACTGTTGACTCTAACATCAATATTAAATCGATCTTGCATTCCTTTTGGAGTTTGTACCAATAGTTTCTCACGTTCTTGGATGGTTTCGCCAATATAGTAAGGCAGACCACAATTGGCAAAGGAAATATGTTCATCTCGTTCAAAAAGAATAATTTGTGCATGTTCATCCAGTCTTCTCATACGTGCTGCTGCCGATGCTCCGCCAGCTACACCGCCGACAATAATTACTTTTTTATTCATCTTTACAACCTCCTTTATTTTCCTCAAATAGACATCGAATGATTGCAATGACACGCTGGTCACAAATCTTATAATTAATCTCTAGTCCATTACGCACACCCGTAATAATGCCTGCTGTTCGCAATTTCTGCAAGTGTTGGGAAACGGTAGACTGGGGAGCGTCAAGACAGGTCTGCATATGAGATACGTTACACTCTCCTTTTTCCATTAAGCCCCGAACAATACACAGTCGACTAGGATGAGCAAGGGCTTTCATGATTTCCGCCAACTCTGTGTGTTTTTTCCAATCTATATCCATTACAGTATGCATCCCCCTTAATTTATATATATCAATCTATATATCTTAATATTACGTTATTATAATATATCCTAATGTTTCTCCTGTCAAGGTTATTCATCCAACCGTAAGAAAGTTACTGTTCTTACATTACATAGGCGGTCATTTTGTCTAGTAATAATGGACAAAATGACCGCCTATGTAACAAGCACTATGAGAAATCACTTATAAGTGATAATCCTTCACAGTCTCTTTTTCCTGTTTTCTCAAATTCAAGCCTCCTACTTCATATCGTTCCGGAAAAATTCATCGAACACAAGGAAAAAAGCGGCTTTCGCCGCCCTTATGTTAGCGTTTTTCTTCTTTTTTATTTTGTTTATTTTTATTTTCATTATTTGCAATTTCTTTTGAAAACTCAATATTTTTATTTTCTTTACGGTTTTCTTCTTGTCTACCTTGTTCTCTTCTGTTCATAACGTCACCTCCCGATATTATTATGAACAGATTTTTAATTATCATCAGTGGAAATTAAAGTCATTCCTTTACTTCCATCATTACTTGTACAAGAAGCTTTCCTTTCTGTAGCGCTTCCTCTCTTACTTTGTTTTCTCTCCAATCAGCCCAACAAAAATTTCTACTAACTGGGGATCAAATTGTATTCCTGCATATCGTCTAAGTTCTGCTAGTGCCTGTTTTTCATTCATTGCCTTACGATAAGATCGATCACTGGTCATGGCATCATAGGCATCCACGATGGACAAAATACGACACTCTTGAGGAATTTCTTCTCCCTTAAGACCAAAAGGATAACCTTCTCCGTTCCACCACTCATGGTGTTTCAAGATCCAGTCAGAGATAGGTACTAATTCAGGTACAGTCACTGCAATGCGATAACCAATTTCCGAATGACAACGCATCTGAGCAACCTCCTCTTCCGTAAGACGATCAGGTTTATTAAGAATACTATCTCTTATTCCTATTTTACCAATATCATGAAACTTACCTAACAAGCGCAAATCACATATGACTCTTTCTGGTAAATGAACAGCCATCGCCAATTCTGCAATTAATTCTGGCACACGATCGCCATGATCTCCGGTTACCAAATCTCTGGTTTTCAACATTTTCATCAATGCCATAATAATATTACTGCGAGTACTTTGACTGTGATGCATCTTTACCCTGCTTACATTATTATCCGCTTCCTTAAATAATTCTCCTATGTTTATATCTCGATCTTCGTTAGTTGCCATACCTGTAGTTATAATTAAAGGAGGTCCCTGGGTTGTGCTATTGTAGATACCAATTGATTGCTCTAACCTTCTGCATAAATTCTCCACTTCCACTTTTCGGTAGCCTGGTAACAAGACTGCAAATTCATCGCCACCGATCCGGTAGACTCGATAATAATGTCCTACTGTTTTTTGCATGATATTCGCTGCACTCGTCAGCAACTCATCACCGATATTATTTCCGAGGGCATCATTAACAAGTTTTAGACCATCTACATCACTTACGATAACACCTACCGAAATACAACATCCTTCCTCAATACGATTCATTTCATCTTCAAAAACTGCCCTATTATACACCCCAGTAAGAGGATCATGTAAGCTAAGATACTTTAGCCGTTCTTCCGCCTGGGTACGTTCAATAATTTCTTTGTGCAAAATTTTATTGGCCTGAGCCAGCTCAACCGTCCTAGCTTCTACCCGCATTTCTAGTTCCTCATTGGTTTTTCTGAGTGTCTCTTCACTGATTACTAATTTACCATGTGACTGTTCTAGCCCTGTCAGCATTTCATTAACAGCACTGGCTAAGCTCGACAATTCATCATTCCCTGGTAAGTGCACCCTCGCCGATAATGAACCGCCTGCACCGATTTCAGCAACATTACGGTTAAGATAAGCTAAACGAGATAATACTAGTTTTTCTAATAGCAGCATCATAATCACATAACATACTGTAATCGCGATCAGCAAATACCACATGAAAAAGCGGATACTAGACTGCCCCTGTAAGTAAATAGTTCTCGGCATTTCAAACCCTAGAATGAGGCATGGCTGATTATTAATATCCCTAATTAAAGCAAATCCAGCCACCGAATTTTCCTTCGCCACCTGAACCATTATGGGCATTTCTTCCTTTAGAATTTCTTTCGCTGCGCTAAAATTTGAATCTATTTTTATACTATCATATCCTTGTGCTACCAGTGGTAAATGTACAATGTCAGCAAGGTATTTCACAGCTGCATCATCTAAGTAACGTCCCATAATTAATACGCCTTTTGCTGGCCCATTGCCCTCACTCGTTAAAATTGGTCGAGACGCCACCAGCATAGGACCCTCTGGTAAATCGATCATACCCAGTACGCGAGTCTCATTACTGTTATGTTGTAAAAGTCTGCTATCTGCTTGAATATATTTTTCAAATCCTACGGGTATTGGACTGATTTTCTTTGTTTGAAAATCGAATTTCTGACCTAATAGCATTTGACCTGTAGAGTTAATAAATACCATAAGGTTAATGCGCGATGTCATATAATTCATTTCATTGATATTGCTTACAATGTACTCCTCATTCTCATCCTGAATAAACCTATAGGTATCATCCCATGCAGCCCAATTGGCTACCAACTCATCTAAAACCTGTTCTTCATTCTTAAGTGCACTCAAGGATCGTTCTATATGCCACTTAACCTCTTCTTGTTCTAAGCTAGTAAAACTTCTAAGTAAGATCACTTCGGCGGCAATATATAAAATAATAATTAGACTAATAAGTGTTACACTAATTACAAGTAGGGTTTTCTTGCGCAAATTCAAATATCCCACCCCTAAATAGTTTATTTATCCGTGCTACATACTATATAACCAGTTTTATAATGTTACCATTATTGAAAAAACCTAATCCTGATAACAATCAAGGTTAGGTTTTTGTATTTCTAAAAAGTAAACTTTATAACCTCATTCTGCAGATCTTGACCTAACTTAGCAAGACTCTGACTCGCAGAGGCAAATTCCTGCATTGTCGCAGATTGTTCCTCTGCCGAAGCTGAAATTGTTTGTGTTTGCCCCATAACCTCCTTACCGACTCTATCCATTTCCCCGATATCATCTATGACACTAGTGCAAGAAACGGTCAATTGAGAAAGTTCTATCGCTACTGCACTAACAATTTCAGTTATCTCATGTACATAATTTTCGATATCCTCAAATTCACGTTTTGCATATCCAGCTAGTCCTGTTCCCTCTTTTACAGCGATTGCCCCTGCATCCATTGCTTCTACCACTCTTTGTGTCTCGCCTTGGACTTCTCCAATCATCCTAGCTATTTCTTTGGCTGCACCTGCCGATTGCTCGGCAAGCTTACGCACCTCATCAGCCACTACTGCAAAGCTGCGGCCTTGCTCTCCTGCCCTCGCTGCTTCAATAGCTGCATTTAGGGCAAGAAGATTTGTTTGCCCTGCTATGCCGGAAATAGTGTCTACTATTTTTCCAATATCTCGTGATCGTATACCTAATTTGGCAACTGATTCTGCGGAATAAACCACCGTTTGTTCCATATGTTCCATATACTTAGTGAGGGTAGTAATGCCTTCACTCCCTCGTTGGGTTGCATCCACTGCTTTTTTCGTAATAAATACTGTATTCGTAGCTTTATCGGCTCCATGACGAACTCGTTGCCCTATGCTTGTTACAATTTCGACAGCATGATCCTGAGATCTTGATTGTTTCTCAGCGCTACTTGCTACATCGGTAATGGCAATGGCTACCAGATTGGCAGCTTGCGCCGATTGCTCCGAACTAGCGGCCAATTCCTCCGATGATGCCGATACCATCTCGACTGATCGGCTTACGTGTTGGACAAAAGCTTGCACCTGATTGACAAGTGCATTTAGCGCTACGTTAAGTTGCCCGATTTCATCCCTTGACGTAACTTTAACTGTCCTAATGCTAATATTGCCATTCTCATCTTTCGCAATTCCTTTCACCATATCCTCAAGAGGTTTCGCGATCTTACATCCAATTGTTCTGGCGATAAACCAGCTCAGTACTGTTGCAAAGAAAGTTATGGCGGCTATTGTATAAAACAATTTATTTCTTTCCTCATAATACTTATTCAGGGAGTGTCCTGAGAACAATACACCTAGTGGTTTGCCATCTGCCCCAAGCAGCGGTTTATAGGCCGCTATGTGCCCTACACCAACCACATCGACTATACCAATATGAGAATTACCATTCCTTAGAACCTTTTCCGCTACTTCCTGGGAAGCTTTAGTACCAAGTACCCTTTGGCCATCATTCATGATGGTTGTGGCAACTCGGGTATCTTCCATGAACACCGTTGCCTCAACACCAAATTTTTCTTTAACTGTATCAACAAGCTTATTATTGATGTTGTATCCAACGGAGATTGCTCCTACAATTTGTCCTTGGCTATTTCTAATTGGAATTCCCGCCCTTATAGCCAGAGGGATTGTCTTTCCTTTTTCGGTTTCCGTACTAACTACTCCAGCAAGAGCATTTTTAATAACATACTGATTAGCCAGACTATCCCCCTTCTTGAAAGGGTCATGATCCCTGCAGAGTACGTTTCCTTGTAAATCCAATACTATAATACTATCCAAATTAGCTTGTTTTTGGTAAGGCTCCAGTATTTTGATTAATGTTAGGGAATCCTGGTTCTCCACATGCTTTGCAACCTCAGGATGACTAGCAATAAATATTCCATAGTTCCTTGCTGCTAACTTACTTTCTTCGATTGTATCCTCTAGCCCTTGCATACCTACAGTAACTTCTTCCCTCTGACTCTCCATCATCTTTTCTGAGAATATATATAATGCTGAACCAGTTATTGTAATAGATAATAATAAAACTACTGACATAAATCCTAACAAGATTTTTTTTTGTACTGATTTAAAGTTAAGCATGGTCACACCTCTTTTTCATTTCGTTGAATAAAATACTTATTTGTAACACGCTGACGTTTTGCTAAGCTAAAATATTCAACCTAGTGGTATTCTATTCATCAAGATCGCGAATCTTTTTTACACTATTTTCCATAAGTCTTTTTTGTACTCCTAGGATATTCTCCAGCATACAATACTCGTAAGAGGTGAGATCATGGCTTATACCATCACTATTGACCTATCGAGCAGACGACTTACTTTATATAAAAATGGTTCTACAAGAGCCTCCTATCCTGTTGGAGTGGGCAAAATGCTAACCCCAACACCGACAGGTACTTATTTTATTATCAACAAACACCCCAATCCTGGCGGACCATTTGGCATTATGTGGATGGGGCTAAACAAGCCTTCCTATGGCATTCATGGAACCAATGCTCCCTCTTCTATTGGTCATTTTGTTTCTCATGGCTGTATTCGCATGCACAATCGCGATGTATTAACATTATCCAAAATAGTACCCATCGGTACACAAGTAACAATTGTAAATTAAAATTCCCATATACGATTCCAATATAAAAAGGGCTTAGCTTCTTAATTTAAGAAGCTAAGCCCTTTTATATGATCAAGTTACTATATTGAATTGGAAATTCCCCTTATATCCACTCATAAATCCATTGTGTTTGCTAATTGATTCCAATCCATTTCTTAAAGCCTCTGTATCAATTAAAAACATACATTGGATTGCAATCATTCCATTCTCACGGATGGTTTTTATCCACTGTGGTTTCGTTGTAATCAGAGCGTCAATACCAAGGTTAGCTAAAAATTTTATTCCATAATTATCTTTAGAAATCCCTCGTATGGAATCCAAATGAAGCATAACCGTTTTACCATGCTGATGGGCACATTGAATCAATCCTGGGAGACTTTCTAAGTCTCCCAATTTCACCATTAGACAAGATAACCCTGTGTTTTTTACGGTATCGTTAAATTCATCCATGGTGTGAACCGCTGGAATTACACAATTTCCAGCTAAGAGCTTGTCTATATTACCTTTATGCATTTTCCTTCTCCAAATTTTTATTTACTTCTTATTCATTTTGATATACTTTCAACACAAACTAAAAAAGCCCATACTTCCCCCTTATTAAACAATAGAAGAAATATGGACCTTCATATACTCTAGGTCACTTTACAATTAACAATATTTTGTTTTATCCAATTAATAGAATTATATATTAGATCCTATGTGCCGTCAAGTTTAAAAATAGAACATTATATGAATTCATATTTTTCAAAAAACGAATTTTTTATCAACTATTATTTAATACTTCTCCATATACAAGCCTCTCGTACCAATATTTCAATATTCATAAAAACTTCTGTTTTAGAGAGTGAAAACACGATTAAAGCCATCCAGATAAAACAAAAGGAAATGAAATGTACTTGTGTAAAGGGTTCATGAAATAAGAAAACACCTAACATGAGTGCAATGGTCGGCGAAAGGTATTGAACAAATCCTAGTGTTATTAAAGACAGCTTATTAGCACCATGGGCAAATAACAATAAAGGTATGGCGGTTATAATACCGCTCCCAATCAAAAAGCCTGAAGTAACAGATACCCCGTCAAAGCTTCCTGCACCATGAAACTCTAAATATAGTATATATAGCATAGCAATTGGTGTCATGATGAAAGTCTCTAAAGTAATGCTCGTAGTCGGTGTAATATCTGCTACTTTTTTGCATAATCCATAAAATCCAAAGGATACAGCCAGTAGCAATGCAACCCAAGGTACACTCCCAAAACTCATTGTCATATAGAGTACTCCAATCATTGCCAAGAGCACGGATATTACCTGCCAAAAAGATAATCGTTCTTTCAAAATCAGAATACCAAGCAATACACTGAAAAGAGGGTTAATATAGTAACCCAAACTGGTCTCAATCACCCTATAATTGTTAACCGCCCAAATATAAATAAACCAATTGATACTAATAAGAACAGAGCCCATTGTTATACTTATTATTTTTTTGGGTACGCGAATCAACTGCTGAAGTTCCTCATAGAATTCTTTTTTCCCTTTGACTATCATCACAATTCCCACCATAAAAATAAAAGACCAAAAAATGCGATGAGCTAAAATTTCGTGAGCTGGGACTTGAAGGAGAAATTTCCAATAAACAGGCAATACTCCCCATAAGGAATAGGCACCAATTGCAGAAATAATCCCGGTCTGCATATTTTTCTTTTGTTCCATGATCATTACCTCAATCCCTTTACTTATCTAGTTATTAAAATTATAATGAACTCTATAATACCAAATCTATTTAAACGGCGGTGAATTATGTTAGATAAGTTTTCGAATTTAAATCAATTATTAATCTATCGTAATATTATAGAAGATCCATTACTCCAAGAAGTTTGCGAATTTTTAGCAAGCACGCGAAACAAATATCCCTTTGATTTATTTCATAAGCTAATAAACAAATCTGAACAGTTAGGTTTATCCGGCAATCTATTAAAATCCTATATTTTATATTTAATTTCAACGGATGAAAATACACTCAGTCGCATAGCCGAAAAGACTGGCGGACAAATTGGAGCCAGTCTACACCAGGCGGCACTACATGATATCGCGCTCTTAAAAAAGTTTATTACACAAGATATTTCTTGGTTTGAAAATAAGGATATTTTTATTAATAATTACTCTCCCACAAATTCTGTAGGAAAGCCCTATCTTGAATTATTACGTCCCTATTTTTATGATGAAACTAGAACCTACTCCTACGAGGAAATATTGGAAAAACTTCTCGCACATTATGTGAGCTATGGTTACGGAGAATTTGTGAATCATAATGCCTTTCGCTGGCATAAAGAGAAAGGATTACAGGGAATTGTCCACTGTGATCCCATTCGTCTACAGGATTTGATTGGCTATGATCGTCAAAAAAACGCTTTAATCAAAAACACAGAATGTTTTATCTCTGGTAAGCCCTCCTGTAATGTTTTATTGACTGGTGATAGAGGTACTGGAAAGTCTTCCTCCGTAAAAGCACTTGTCAATCATTATTTTTTACAGGGTCTTCGCCTTGTGGAAGTAGGAAAGCATGACCTTCCCAATTTTTACGAGATATTAAATACCTTAAGAAATATTAGGAAAAAATTTATTATTTTCTTAGATGATCTATCTTTTGAAGAATTTGAAATTGAATATAAACATTTAAAATCAGTTATGGAAGGCGGCATAGAATCCAAACCCGATAATGTTCTCATTTATGCGACTTCAAATCGACTGCATTTAATTCGAGAAAACTGGAAAGATCGCAGTGAACAAAATGAAGATATTCATCATGCTGATACTGTAAATGAAAAGTTGTCTTTATCTGACCGTTTTGGAATTACTTTACTCTATAGTTCTCCCACCCAAGAACAATATTTAAAGATTATTGAGGAACTGGCAACCAAAAACAATCTTACAATTCCCCTAGATATCCTAAAAGCAGAATCCTTAAAGTGGGAACGAGCCCATGGCGGACGTTCGGGCAGAACAGCAAAACAATTTATTATGTATATCATGGGAGATACCAAGCAGTGACATCCATTGTCCTATATCACAGTTCGTTACCTAATACTATGGTAAAATAAAGAAACAGGCACACTTTTTCGGAGATAATGTGCCTGTTTCTATTTATGTAAGTTCTTTCGCAGGGTTTGCTGGAGCCAAGTCTTCTTTTATGATATCTGCTTTTAGTATTTGATCCATTTTTTCACTATCTAATTCTTTTTCCCATTTTGATACAACGACTGTCGCCACTCCATTACCAATGAGATTCGTCAAAGCTCGTGCTTCTGACATAAAGCGATCGATACCTAAAATAAGAGCAAGCCCTGCTACTGGTATGGTAGGGATAGCCGATAAAGTAGCTGCCAACGTAACAAATCCGCTGCCTGTCACACCAGCTGCTCCTTTTGATGTCAATAATAATACAGCCAATATTGTTATTTCTTGTTGTAGGGTAAGATCTGTATTGGTAGCTTGGGCTATAAAAATCGCTGCCATAGATAAATAAATAGAAGTACCATCCAGGTTAAAAGAATAGCCTGTTGGGATTACCAAACCGACAACCGATTTTGAGCAACCTAATTTTTGAAGTTTATCTATCATACGTGGTAGTACGCTTTCCGATGATGATGTTCCTAAAACAATCAACAGTTCCTCTTTAATATAAAAAATAAATTTAAAAATGCTAAATCCTGTAAAACGAGCAATGAGTCCTAATACAATAAATATAAAGAAGAAACAAGTGAGGTAGAAACTGCCCATCAGTTTTGCCAACGGTGCCAAAGATGCAACCCCATATTTCCCTATCGTAAAAGCCATCGCGCCAAATGCACCAATGGGAGCGGCCTTCATAATGATATTAATAACATTAAATAAAGCATGGGATATTCCATCAATAACATTTACTACAAGTTTCCCTCTTTCCCCCATGGCCGATAAACCATAACCAAACATAATTGAAAACAACAACACTTGAAGTATATCGCCTTTAGCAAATGCATCGACTACCGTATTGGGAATAATGTTCATAATAAAATCAACGGTACCGTGTGAGCTGGCAGAATTCGTATAACTTGTTATCGCCTTGGTATCTAAATTTGCAAGATTGGCGTTCATTCCAGCACCTGGCTTTAATACATTAACAATCGTTAAGCCTATTATCAAAGCGATTGTCGAAACAACCTCAAAATAAATGAGTGCTTTTGCTCCTACCTTACCAACCTTTTTCATATCGTCCATACCAGCTATCCCCATAACTATCGTACAAAAAATTATGGGGGTAATAATCATTTTAATTAATTTAATGAAACCATCACCCAACGGCTTCATACTAGCCCCCACAGACGGATAAAAATATCCTAATAAAACCCCACATAAAATAGCAAATAACACTTGAATATAAAGATACTTATAAAACGGTTTTTTCATTTTATTCTCCCTTCTTAATTATTACTAAGAGGCGATAGTTACTGCAGCTCTTTTTCATATAGCACCTCTAATACATTGCTGATAGTAAGGTCAACCTTGGAATATCCCTATATAAAAATGGCTTGAATCCTGAGTAATTAGGATTCAAGTCACTGATTGAAATTAAAGTGCCCCATATGTACTGAATCCATATATTTTCCATCTAAATGCTATCACTTTCCCTAAGAAAAGTCAAAACATATTCATCTTTTTTGCATAAGTATACAAAAACCACCTAACCTCTTCTCCAATCGAGAGAGATACTGATAACGGTATTTGTCAACATCGTTGTCTTCAAATATATTTTTTATAAAATAAGACCTTTTTAAAATCAAAAAGAGCTGAGGAATACAGAGGGACATTCAACCTGTCCCCCATTAGTCTCCAAAAGAAATTCCAAGAGATCGTCCCGTTTTAATCAAATCATGGGTTGTTGGTACAAAATATGGGGTTCCAACAACATCATTTAAATTAACTGAGACAATTTCGTTATTCTGTAATGCCACCATTGTCTTGAATTTTTTATTAATGATTGCATTGATTGCAGCTTCACCATACCTGGTAGACAATACCCTATCATAGGCAGTCGGACTACCACCACGTTGCAGATGACCGAGTACCGTAGATCTGCATTCCACCCCTACTAAATTTTCTAACTCGTGAGCAATTTTGTCACCTATTCCACCTAACCGTATTGTTTCAGGACAATTATTTACTATCCTTGCTACTGATAACTCTCCATTAATAGGTTTAGCTCCTTCAGCCACTACAATAATACTGAACATCGTCCCTTTTTGTTGTCTGAGCTTAATTTTATCTGTAATGGAATCCCAATTAAAAGGAATCTCAGGAATTATAATACAATCTGCTCCACCAGCAATACCGCTATGAAGAGCAATCCAGCCTGCATAGCGCCCCATGACTTCTAGGACCATTACCCGATGATGGGACTCGCCTGTTGTATGCAATCGATCTAGCGCTTCTGTCGCGATGCTAACGGCCGTGTCAAAACCGAAGGTCCTCTCGGTTTTCGGTAAATCATTATCAATTGATTTGGGAACGCAGACTACGGGAAACCCAAGCTCTGCAAATTGACTTGCAATTTTTAGTGTACCATCACCGCCAATTATAATTAATGCTTCTATATTTCGCTGCTTAAGATTGGATAAAACTTGTTGTGACATATCCTTGTAAACAAATTCCCCATTATCTATGCATTGATATCGAAAAGGATTATCTCTATTGGTAGTCCCGAGTATTGTTCCGCCACGAGGTAATATGCCAGAAATTTTTTCAGAACTAAGTAAAGACAAATCATCATCAACTAAACCTTTAAACCCATTTTTCACCCCATAAACCGCTATTCCATTTGAACGTGCGGTCTTGTAAACCGCCCTTATTACCGCATTTAATCCCGGGCAATCTCCGCCACCAGTTAATACTGCAATTGTCTTCAAATTTAAAAACTCCTTTCCTTATCGCTAATGTTATTTCTTCATTGAAAATTGCCTTAATTCCTTGAAAACCTTTTCTGTGCCCATACATCTAGATTCTGAAAGTGTTTTTTGCCGACAGTAAGTCCGTATACGATCAATAGTACAATCACACTTGTAAACATATCAAATTCCTTGTTTTCAACATAATTCACTATACCTAAAAGGACTTGGGGAATAACACCTGTAAACACCCCGATTACGGTAGCTACTCGAAACCAAAACTGCGACTGCATTCTATATCTTGCATAAAACATGAATATGGTTGCAGACCAAGCAAAAAATTCAAACACCAGTAAGATAAGCCATTTATTCTCTATTATTAAATTATACAAGGCAATTCTCTCCTAACAATATGTAAGCATTATTTCAATATTCCTTTCCATTATCCCTTTTTAATGAAAAAACAGTCTGGCTAAAAATTTTACTAATATTTATAGTTCCCATATACGTATAATAACTCCTGCTAAACTTTAATTTGGCAGGAGTTATTCCGCTATTATAAATAATAATATGGATTTGCACATCAGGTCAAAGAGCGAAACTTAGAATACATCCGCTCTTCATTTAACTATTGTATTTGCTTTTAATATGCCCCTTGAATTCTTTTTTTTCTTTTCTTCATACATAAGCTTATCGCTATGCTGAATAAGCTCATATATCTCATTATACGTATTGTTAAATATTGTCATACCATAACTATATTGAATACGGTAAGGCCTATCGTTGCTTTCATTATAGGCATTGATATTGTTTTCTAGTGTTTTTATATACTTTTCGATTATTTCTCTTTGATCCTCAGCCATCAAGACAATAAACTCATCACCACCCAAGCGGAGACAAACTCCTTTTCCGTCGAATACATCTCCTAATTGTTTAGCAAATAACTTCAATACTTTATCGCCTTCATGGTGCCCAAAGAGATCATTGATACTTTTAAAGTCATCCAAATCAATATTTATCACTGCTAAAATAATTTTATTTTTCCTCTTCAAAATTGTAAGGTATTCATCATAAGCTATGCGATTACCTAATCCTGTTAACGGGTCGATCTTTGTCTGACCATGCAAAAGAAAAACATAATTAATTACAACAGCAATCGCGACGCTATTCCAAATCGTCAAGTATATAAAATAAAATAATTGAAAGATAGATAACAACGAAGGAATAATTGTAAACAAACTAAGTATAAGCAGTTCTTCTCTATTAATTTTTTTTCGAGCATTATATAAAACGAATAGGTTGATGATATAATAAAAGTAGCTTGCTATTGGCGAAACCAAAAAAAGTGGTCCCCGCACATAAATATTCTCATTGGTTATACCGAATATCCAATTAAATTTAAAGCTACCTAATGCTACGATGCTATTTACAACAAACGGTACGCTCAACCATAGAAACTTGTTTATATTTATTGTTTTATATTTGTTCGTTCTTTTATATACATATAGTGTTGCACTAATTGCCACCAATGGTGCCAATATAAATCCTATTGTATCAACCAACTTATGTACAATAATGAAGTTAATGTAATCGCTAGAATTTAATACTACACTCATAATTTCTAATATCAATATTAAAATTGTTAAAAATATTAATGTTAAAAACAACCTATGAATATTCTCTTTTCTATCTAGCTTTAAACAAGCATGTATCGCAATGCTTGACAATAATATAACCATAAAAATATTCATCTGAATCACGAGCATTGTATTCGTTTGTCATCAATCCCTTCAATAGCTATGTTACATCTCCAACAAAGAAAAATTGCTATACTATTTACTTTCTTGTCGCATTTTGTATATTATACCAACAATAATATAGTTAAGTAAATATACGTTGGTTCTAGTAGCACCGTTCTGCACTCATGATACCATGTCCACGCTGCTACTAGATAATCACGCCTATCTCTGAGAAGAAACTGAACATCTTCATGACTCGCTCTCCTCCGTCAATAAATAACTTCCGCAATCCATTTATTTAATTGCTTAAACGCAATACAATGACTGCGCCTATCCCCTGTTTTCATATTCTCATTCCTCTCTCTAGCTTCAATGCTGCATCTCCATGTCCCTGCTCGAACAAGGTTCTTAAAATCGCTGCATTCTTTTCAAATCGTTGTGGCATCAAGCTTCCGTCAGGTCGAATTATGGTGGCTATTCCCTGGCGCTCTAGTTCTTCAACAAAAGCTACCGTCTCATTATAATGTATATGGCGCGCTTCAAGAGCCTGGAGTAATTTAGGGTATTTTCTAAATACCCTTCTATATATAAAGTTTATTTTTTTTGATGTAGGTTCTTTTCTGTATCCTTGTGGCTGTGTTAGAACCACCACGACATGTTCACAGCCGTCATTCAGAGCTTTTCGAACAGGGATAGGATCTGCAATACCTCCATCTAGATAAGGAACGTCGTTGATATGGACAATTGGGGACAATATGGGTAAGGAGCAAGATGCTTTAAGATGCTCCAAATTCATCGTTATTTCATGCTTATCAAAATAATCCGTTTGCCCGCTTATACAATTGGTCGCACCTATTCGAAATACTCCAGGAGAGCTATAGAAGTTATCATAATCAAAAGGATCTAACTGGTTAGGAATATCACCAAAAAGAAAATCAAGACCAAAGTAGGATCTCTTGTATAGTAAACTGCGCAAACTCATGTATCGCCAGTCATTTAGATAATTCAGATTAACACGCAGTCCCCGCTCTTTTTGCCTAGCTACATAATTGCAAGAATTACTTGCACCTGCGGAAACACCGACAACATAAGAATAATATATTCTTTTTTCAAGAAGGTATTCCAAAACACCACTAGTATATAGCCCTCGCATCCCGCCCCCTTCAAGAACAAGACCTGTTTTCTTTACCAAACCAATCACCCTTCTCCAATAAGTTTTTTTCTTTACTCCATTCTTGAAATGCCAATATAGTGGGAAGAACAATAAAAAAGCAGGTGGAACATCACAGTGTTCCCCTTATTTTTTTTATTAACTACTATTTCTTAGACAGATTAGGACTTTCCCCCACTATTGATGCCGCTGAAACACATCAAAGCAAGCCCCTAAATCTCTTTCATACAATTCAACTTAGTAACTTACAGGGATGGTTCTCTTATGAGAACCTCATTCCTTTTACGTTTTATAATTAACATTTACCATAAAATATAAAGTTCCTGCAAATTATGCTAACTTTTTACATAAACCTGACTACTATATTCTAGCGATTGAAGAAAACAGGTATAAGCACATATGAAAAAGATTGTTACAGAGCATTTTAAGTCCATAACAATCTTTTGCTTATATTTAAACCTTAAAATTCCCAACAATTCTTTGCAGTTGGTCAGCCATTTCTACCAAAGAATGCCCCGAAGATGAAATTTCTTCCATTGATGCCATTTGTTCCTCTGTTGCAGCAGATACGATTTGCGTTTTTCCCGCAGCTTCTTTGCTAATTTCATCAATATGTTGAATGGATAATACGATCTCTTGGCTAGCACTCGCGGTTTGTTGGATGGCTATGGAAATACTACCTGATTGATTAGATACTTGTTCGATAAGACTAGCTATTTCGTCAAATGTTTTTCCTGCCATATTGACTATTTCAGTTCCTAATTTAACTTCATGACTACCTGTAGACATTGCAATTACTGCATTTTCTGTATCACCTTGAATTTCATGAATTAATTTTGCAATGTGCTTCGATGCGTCTTGAGATTGTTCCGCAAGCTTACGTACTTCTTCAGCTACAACAGCAAATCCACGTCCTTGCTCGCCTGCACGAGCAGCCTCAATTGCAGCATTTAATGCTAACAAGTTGGTTTGGCTGGCAATTCCTGAAATAGTACCTACGATTTGCCCTATCTCTTTCGAATTTTCTCCTAGTTTAGCAACTACCTTTGCTGATTCACCTACCGTTCTTTCTATGCTTGCCATTTGCCTTTTTGCTTCATCTACTGTTTTGCCACCATCTTTAGCCGAATTGGATGCTTTTTCAGCAATACTAGCAACATCACCAGCATCATTCGCAATGTTCTTAATGCCCACCGACATTTCTTCAACGACTTTTGTGGTCTTATTAACTGTGTTTAATTGTATCGTTGCCCCTGCAGCAACATCAGCAATAGCCTGGGCTACTTGATTTGCTGCCTGCGCTGATTGCTCGGCACTCGCCGTCAGTTCCTCAGATGAAGCACCTAATTGTCCCGATGAATCCACTAACTGCGCTATAATTTCTTTCATGGTTTTAGCGACAGTCTTCATGGCTCTAGCGAGTGTACCTATCTCATCTTCTCTAGCAATATCATTTTCTGAAACAATAAAAGTGTAGTCTCCCTTTGCCATTTGTTCTAGATCTTGTGCCGCCATTTCAATCGGTCTTATTGTTGAACGATTAATAAAGATGCCAATTCCGATGCCAACAACCATAGAAAGTATACCAATAATCCCCATAGCCCATTCCGTTTCACGGCCATCTTGGCGAGCTTTTGTCATAACGGATGCAATGACCTCTTCACGGTAAGCAACATATTCATGAATTTTACCAATTAGAGCTTTCCCGATTGAGTCTCCTTCACTTTGCAAGAGTATTATAGCTTCTTTCTCTTTTCCACTCTGCTTTAGAGGAACAATTTTAAATAGTACAATGTTATCAAAATTCTCATTTAGTTTTTTTACTTCTTGTGCCAGTTCTCTTCCATGTCCGGTTAGAGATTTTTGGTCTAATTCATCTTCCCATTTGGAATTTTCCTCGCTGATTCTTCTATAATCTTGTATGTAACTTTCTTCACTAGTGAGTAAGTAACTACGAATAAACATAACCTGCAAAGCCACATTGGTTGCGACTTTCTCTGTCAACAGCGCCTGCGGTATGGAGGTTTTATCTAGTCTTTCCAAAGTTTGATTCATCTGCCCAATCATATAAATCCCACTTCCAGCAACCATCAGAGTAAATAGGACTACGGTTAATAATCCACCTATTATTTTTTTCTGTAATGTCATTTTCATATTTTTTGACTACATTAAAGCAATGGAGCCAACCACACCTGCCTTTCCATACTTTTTGTAACTGAGGGCTACAATCAACTGTCTTTTTATTTTAGCATTGGTTTTTTTGAAAAACCTTAGAGACCCTTAGCAATTACCTCTAAGTTTCCTGCTAAAATTTATAAATTTCCTTCATTATCCCATGTTACTATTACCTATGCTATTCCTATAAAATGATAGCTTTTAGCAATAAATAATAGGAACGTATTATCCAAAATAGATAATACGTTCCTATTATTTATTAATGCTATATGCGATTCATTTTATGGAGTTGGATAGCGACCGCTAAAGCCAAACGGGTGTGACTGGCACCAAGATCAACATTTAATATTTTCCCAATGCGTTTTTGGCGAAATACAACGGTCTTAGGATGAAGAAACTCTTTATCTGCTGTTTCCCGCACACTCGAGCCACGTAAAAGTTCTTCTAACGTCAACAAATAGTTCATTTTCTTTTCTCGGTCATAGGCAATAAGTTTGCCAATATTTCTTTCAATGTATTCTTTAGCAGCCTCTTTCCCAAATAGTTCAGGTATAAATTGAAATATGCCAGCTTCCCTGTAATGAACAATGTTCGTCCCGTCCATTACCTGACAGCGAGCTGCAATGGCAGCACTTATAGCTTGGCGACAGCTGCTTTTCAACCCCTGGATACCAGTATGTACATCGCTTACACCCACACTTATGCTAGTATCATATTCTAGTAAATTCCCTCTGATAAGTGCGGCTACTTTCGTGCTATGCACCCATTCGTCAGCGTCGAATGTTGCTTGGCATAAAACGCCAATACCTTCTCGACAATCCCAAGCTACAGAGTTAGGTATATCGCGCAATGTATCTATCATTGCATCCTTGCATTTCTGGACACTATTTAAGGTTTCCCCTTGTGAATCTCCCTGATTAAAATCAAATTTATCACTAAGAAATGTACACGCAAATATGGGTACGTTCAGGTCGAATCCGATCTTGCTAGAAAGATAAGCAATATTTTCATCTTTTGATCCTCTGCCACTAAGAATATCATTAATAAAATCACTTCTACGCCGGAGTTCGTAGGTCACTTGCAACATCCTTTCCATCCGACGTTGCTCTGTAATATCTGTCGCGATAATCGCCACAGTTTTTTTGCCATCAACCTTGTAATTCAGTGGCACTGCATGACCTGATATAAAACGTTTTTCTAGACCCATTTTAATTTCACGAATGCACGATCGTTTTTCCCTTAACGCAATAGCTTGCCGTACTTCATTAAGGACAAAATCAGCATCCTCTTTTTGTAATATTTGGTAAATAGAAGATCCTCGGTACTGTTCTTTTGGTTTCGAAAGCAAACTACCATTGCCAAATACCTCTATATACTGGCCGTCTTCATCAAAGATAAAACTATAATCAGGAACAGCCTCTGCAAATTCTCTTATTCTTGTCTCACTCTCTTGCAATGATTGTTCGGCTAATTTGCGATCATTAATATCCCGGGATACTGTCAATAATTTTGTCACCAAACCATCCGTATCAAGCATCGGAGTTGTTTGGGTTTGAATCCAGCAATAGCTACCATCTTTCTTTCGAAATCGATATTCTATCCTAGTTTCCCCAGGCCTACCAGCTAATGCCTGAGTACGAGAATGACGTACTCCCTCAATGTCTTCTGGATGCAAATACTCATATGGCAAAGTACTTTGTAATTCTTCAGGTGTGTAGCCAAGTATTGCTTCAATAGCCCCTGTAACGTATCTATAACAGCCATCTGGGTTATGTATACAAATGATATCACTTATGTTGTTCTCAATTAGGCTTAGTGGATCAAAATCAATTATTTCTTCTTTTTTCTTTATATTGCTCATCTAAGTTCACCGCCAAATAGTACTACTTCGCTATTACAAGTTTTTAGCTCCACCGTCCATTCAAACCACCATAGGTATACATAGCATCATCGGCTAAAGTACAATCAATCTAATTCGTTAATAGCTCATCAATATTATACGCAGATCGTCTTAGATACTTTTTTTTCACCTATCTTATGAGCTACAGCCTTGCGTTCTGTAAATACCAATACTTCATTGTATCCATATCCTTTAGCATATTCTTCAGCAACATCAATATATCTCCCACAATCCTCCGGTCGATGTGCATCCGAGGAAAAAATGATTGGGATATTATATTCTCTTGCTGTTTTCATAAAAGCAGGGTAGGGTGAAATTTCATGAATAGGATAGCGATATAGTGTACCCGTATTAACATCTATGGCCATACCCGCTTTACTTAATGCAATGGCAGCTCTATCTAAAAAAGGTTGTACATCAAAGGTTGGGATATCTTTAAACAGTCTAAGATTAAAAGGATGCCCAAGAACATCATATAATCCAGCACGGCATAAGCCCTCGATCTCAGCAGTGTACCAATCATAAATTTCCTTTAAACTATATTTCTCCCAAACAAACTTCAAATCAGAAAAATCAAAACCCCAAGAATTGATAAAATGCACTGAGCCGATAACATAGTCAAAATTATATTCCTTTAAAATATCAGCTACCCGCTGTTGATTCTTAAAGTTACAGACCTCGATACCCATTTTTACTGGATAGCCCCGTTTCTTGAGATTATTCATAAAATCTGCATAGTCTTTGAGACTATACCTAAACTTATTTTTACTCAACCATTGCTGTTGATACCTGCCTACTGGTGAATCATCCAAAATCAGTTCCTCGTGGTATAAGTCCTTAAACTCTACAAAACCGTGACTATGCTCTGCGATTCCGATTTCATCAAGATTACGTTGACGTGCACAGCGAAAAAAGCCTTTAACCCATTCAAGATTATAACTGCCATTTTCAAAATGCATATGATAATCAATTTTCATATTTATCCAATTCCTTTATTACGTTCTAGTGCAAAAATTAAAACAACAGTTATAATTTTACCATAAACTTAAAATGAAGTAAAAATTATAATGCCACGATCTCTTTCTTTAATCCGAAATGTGTCAACATAACTCTTGAATATCAATAATCGTTATTTTTACATTTTTCTCCAAAACTAGACATTGACATTAAAAATGCTACATTATACCATATTAAAGTGTCTTTTAAAAATTACATTTGGGGAAAAAAGTTAATATTGATTAGGCGTAAGTATCATTGTACATAAAAATATAATGGATTTACTATGGATGTAATAAAAGAAAAGATACTTAATTTTTTTAAGAATTAATAATTGTTAAAAATCGGGAAATTAAGAGGTGAAGTTTAATGATCAATAAGTTAAATTACAAGACAATTAAGGAAGAATCTATACAAGATGAAACTTACCACGAGAGACAATCTAATAATAATTTAAAATTAGTAACATCTAGAGAGCCTTCAAATATCTATGAAATAGTTAATAATACTTATGTTGAATATTCTAATCAGTTAACCCTAAGCAGCTTATTTGAAAAACAAGTACGTAATAATCCAGATAAAGTAGCTGTGACATTTAATAAAACATCGTTAACATATAAGACTTTAAACAAAAGAGCTAACCAGCTTGCCCATACTCTTAGAACCAAAGGTGTAGGTCCCGATTCTATTGTTGGTGTATTACTTGAGCGATCCTTAGAAACGATTATTTCAATGATAGCTATCCTTAAGGCTGGTGGGGCATATTTAATACTTGATCCCCAATATCCTAATGATAGAATTAATTATATTATTGATGATAGTAAAATAGCTCTTTTAGTGACTACAGGATTACTATATACTAATATTAACTTCTCTGGGGAAATTGTCGATATATACGATAGTTATTTGAATGACATCTTAGATTTGCCAAGCATAAATAATTCTAGACATTTAGCTTATGTAATTTACACTTCAGGATCTACAGGGAAACCGAAAGGAGTCGCAATAGAACATAGAAGTGTAGTAAACTTATTAACATGGTTCGTGAAAACATATGATTTAAGCTGTGAGAAAAATGTCATTCAATTGGCAAATATGACCTTTGATGTGTCGGTTGAAGAAATATTTGGTGCATTGATAAGCGGAGCTTCATTATATCTACCTACAATAAATACTATTCTTGATAAGAATAGACTACTTAAGTATCTTAGAAAACATGATATTGCTATTGCACAATTCGTGCCAGCTACGTTAAGGGAATATTTCAAAGAATCCAAGAAAATAGAATCTCTTCAAACGGTTATATGCGGGGGGGACAAATTAGATGATAAACTTAAAAATGAAATATTAGATAAAGGCTATAATCTTTATAATCATTATGGACCAACAGAAACAACAGTTGACGCACTTACTGTAAAATGTGCTAAAACGCAAAATACTATAGGTAGACCTATCAATAATACTAGAGTGTACATAGTAGATGATAAAATGAATTTATTACCTATTGGTGAAGTTGGAGAACTATGTTTATCTGGTGATTGTCTAGCTCGAGGGTATTTGAATCAAAAGAACTTAAGTTCTACTAGTTTTATAGATAATCCATTTGAAGCTAATGCAAAACTTTATAAAACCGGGGATTTAGTAAGATTATTAGCTGGCGGTTCTATTGAGTTTATCGGCAGAAAAGATTCTCAAGTAAAAATACGAGGATTTAGGATCGAACTAGGTGAGATTGAAGCACATTTACTTAGACATGATTTGATAACGGAAACAGTGGTAATTGATCGCGATGATGGCCATGGTAATAAATACCTGTGTGCTTATATTATTTCGAAAGCAAAACTTACCATTGCGGATATTAGAGAATATTTGTTTAATCGGATACCAGAATATATGATCCCCTCCTATTGTGTCCAAATTTCAAGCTTCAAGCTATCTAAAAATGGAAAAGTGGATAGGAAGGCATTGCCAGATCCGAGAAACTACTTGAATGAAAGTATGAAATTCGACGCACCTACAAATGAAATTGAAAAACGATATACGGCAATTTGGAGGAAAATTCTAAATTTAGATCAGGTAGGAATAACTGATAACTTCTTTGATATGGGCGGAGATTCACTGCAGGCCCTTCGTTTTATTTCAGAAACTAAAGGGGAAATATCTATCACCGATTTATTTGAAAACCCGACTATTAAGAAGTTAGCACAAATAACTAAGAACAGTAATTTTAATTATATTTCTGTAATGAGCAACTCTATAAAAGAAGAAACTTCTTTAATTTGTATACCATATGCTGGAGCAAATCCTTTAATATATCAAAAATTAAAAGCTTCTATACAAAAGAAGTATGATAAATTCTCTGTATATGGTGTTAACATACCTGGGAACGATTTTACGCGTAATGATATAGAGAGAGTAAAATCGATAGAAGAAATTGCACATGGATGTTTAATCGAAACAATGCAAAAGATTAAGACACCAGTAATACTTTATGGTCATTGCGCAGGAATGGGAATAACCATTGAATTAGCCAGGTTATTAGAGGAAAACAATATTGATTTGAGAGCGATTTGTATTGGAGGGATATTTCCACCAGAATACAACTCTTCGTATAAAGAAGTAATTGGTTGGTCGATGGATGATTATTCAAACAGCGATATTCATAATATTTTATCTAGCATGGGTGGATTTTGGTTTGAACTAAGAGAAGAAGAATTAAAGCAAATGATGGTTAATTTACGCGAAGATGACGATATGATGCAAGAATATTTCAAACGTAATTCAATTATCAAAACTGGTAAAAAATTAAATAGCCCAATTTACTGTATTATTGGAGATGTTGATCCCATGACTGAATGCTACGAGGAAAGATTTCAAAAATGGGAAGACTACTCGAAGCGTGTTGATATTAAAGTAATCCAGGGAGGAAATCATTTCTTTATATATCATAATGCAGATGAATTGACCGAAATATTTGCCCAAATTAAAAAAGAAACAATGTAAATAGCTCAAATACTATATTAAATATAGATTCTTTGGTATCCTTTTGATTGTGGTTTTTCTTATTTTAGGAACTGCGAACAGGATTAATCAATAAAAGGACAATTAATTGTAACAGTAATTTTGAAATAAAGTTTAGGTGAAATAATTTGAATAAAGAATTTAAAGCTGATTTGTTATTATTAACGATAACAGCACTTTGGGGACCTGCATTTATTTTAATCAAAAATATATTAGATGATATTCCTATTTTTGCGTATTTGTCCTTAAGATTTATCCTTGCAGCAGTTGTGTTAATATTAATATACAAAAACCGTCTCAAAAAAATAACTCGCGAGATGGCTGTTCATGGTTTTTGGATAGGGATAATGCTATTTGGAGGCATGACAGCACAAATAGTTGGACTTTCATTTACAACGGCTTCTAATACTGCTTTTATAAGTGGAATGAATGTCGTTTTCATACCAATAATTTCGGCTTTTTATTTGCATAAGACACTTAGTAGTTCTTCAATTATTGGTGTGCTTCTAGCTTTTACTGGGTTGTTTTTCCTCACTGGTGGGATAGATTTGAACTTTAATCTAGGCGATTGGCTAGTATTACTAGGAGCTCTATGCTATACTATACAAATCTTTTTGATTGATAAGTATACAAACTCTAATGATCCTATTGTACTTGCTATAATTCAACTTTCAGTTACTGCTATCTTGCATACTGGAGTATGGCTAAGTTTCAATTTTCAACCTATAATATTTAATTCAAATGTTATTATGACAATTATATTTACAGGTGTCATCTGTACGGCATTTGCGTTTGCGGGTCAGAACATTGCACAAAAATCAACTTCTCCAACTCATACTGCACTAATTTTTACAACGGAGCCGTTGTTTGGGGCTGCTGCAGCAATGATTATCCCTAATAGTCAAGGAATCACTGAAACATTAGGGGTAAATGTTATTGTCGGTGGTATATTAATATTATCTGGGATGCTAATATCCGAATTTCATTTAATTAATCCTATCGATTATTTGTTAAAAAATAGTTATTCTAAACTATATGACCAAAGTAAAACGGAAGGATAACGTGCCCCTTTTATCCTTCCGTCACAACACTAACCTTTTAAAAATTCGGATTTGTATGGTGGAGGCGAACCACCACCAAACAGGTGCAAAACAAGAGCCTTAACGAATAGGAAAAAGCCATGTCAAGTTCTATAAAAACTTGGCATGGCTTTGCTTTTTTGCTAACATGATTCTCTTTTACCCTTTTAAACTTACACCCTGGGTAGCACTGACCTCTTTATACCAATAGAAACTCTTCTTATATCTAACCAGCGTCCCGCTACCATCATCATGAACTGTTTTATTGCCCTTTTCATCCATCACTACTTCATCTACAGCTCCTAAACCATTTTCCACAATAAATAAGGGTTTTTGATAGCGGTCATACAGCTGATTCAGAATGCTTCTTCCTCCTGCACACCAAACGGATATTTCCATTGGTTTACCGACTCTCTTTTGATTTTGAGCATATAACAGACCTTTACAGTCGCGGGAATTTCACCATAAAAGTGGTCCCGGAGTCTCCCGTCTTAATATCGATTGTTGCATTATGCCGATTGGCGATGCTATAGCATATCGGCAACCCCAGTCCAGTGCCATTTTCTTTCGTTGTCAAAAAGGGTGTGCCTAATTTATCCTTAATATCCATCGGGATACCCATGCCTTGGTCTTGAATGAATAAAACCACCTGCTGAGCTTCTGTAAACGTGCCAATCTTCAATTGTCCTCCTGGCAACATGGCTTCCAAACCGTTCTTGACGAAATTGAGGATTAATTGACGCATTTCTTGATCATCTAAAAGTAAATTCGGGATATCCGCTGATAATTCCATAACAATCCACTTTTCATTGAGCAGTGCATCAGACTCCAATAATGGCAACAGATTTTTGATGATCTCATTCAAATTCTGGGGGGACTGATCGAGGGGCTTGTTTTTAGCCAGGGAAAGATATTCCGTAATAATAGAATTTGCTCTGTCTAGTTCGGTGATCATCAAATTGAGCTGGGAATCAAACTGGCCAAATTCCTTTCTCCGCCTGAAGGACTGCAGGTATCCCCGTACCGTTGTCAAGGGATTCCTGATCTCATGGGCGATACCAGCAGCCATTTCCCCAATCAGATTTAACCTATCCATGCGGGACATCTCTTTTTCCATGAGCTTGCGTTCGCTGATATCGGCGATAATCGTCCTATAGTTTGCCCCATAACAGTCGGCGCCCGGCAGGGGCATACTGATAATCTGAGCATGGATAGCCGCAGCGTTTTTAGGTATAATTTCTAATTCGGTAATGACTTTTTCACCAGTCAGTCTGCATGTCCGCAAATGGTCAAAAAAAAGTTTATAACTTCCTTTAGTAACAAAAACAGACATGGGCATGCCGAGCAGTCGTGGTCGCTCCATGCCTAATAGAGCCGCGCCGGCAAGGTTAATCTCACGGATACAGCCTTTTGCATCGAAAGTCACATAACCGACCGGTGCAAAATCGTACAGATCAGCATAACAATTGCGGGATTCCTCTAACTCCCCAAGAGTTTCTTGCATTACTCGGCACTGAAATTCTAAGTCCAATTCCCGGGTCTGCAATTCATTTTTTAGTTGTTGAATTTCTTCTATTCCAACATCATCTGGAGATAGGAGTATTTGCGCGGGATCAACAACTCTCCATTTACCTTCTGCATTCGATCGAGCCACGTTTTCCCCTCCTCCTGCTGACCGGTCACATTGTTCTACCCGGTTTCGCTGAGCATCCTCTTGGTATTATCTTGTCTGCAAGGCAATCGTTTCAAAAGCCATCAGAATCAACTTCGTATTGTCGTGTACGTTTACAATTCGACGAGCATTCATCAGCATAGTGATTTCCCCCATATTAGCGAAATCACCGGTAACCATAAAATCTTCGAACACCATATCATGATCCATAAGCTCCGTCAGCAAGGTGTGCAGTTCAGGCAGATCCCACTGCCTATCTTTTATTTGAAAAATGGATTGACCGGTCAATTCTCCAGGTATCAACCGAAAAGTCTGATAAAAAGCATTGTTGGCCGTTTTCAGTCGCAGGTCAGCGTCGAGAACCACCATGGGGTGCCTTACGGTTTCCACAATGGCTTCGGCGTACTCCCGGGCCTCCTGAACAACTCTAATGCTTCGCTTGATGGCGTCAATATCAGCGAAGGTGATAATAACGCCATCGATCTTGTTATCCGTAGTCCGATAGGGACGTATCTGCATGGAATACCAGTTGCCCCATTTGTCCTGAACTTCTTGTTCCATGCTGTTTAGAGTGTCGATCACCTGGAGACTGGCTTGCTCCAAATCAGGAACGTTGATATTCGGCTTAATATTGCTGATCGGCCGTCCAACATCGGCACCAATCAGGTTAAATACCTTTTCAGCGACGGAGTTGAAGCGCCTGATGCGCAAATCGCTGCTAAGTATAAGGACAGGGAGGCTGATGCTACGAAGCAGATTAATCATATCATTATTGACATGGTTTAATTCCATATTGCGGTTGATCAGTTCTTCGTTCAGGGTCATCAATTCTTCGTTAGTCGACTGGAGTTCCTCTTTGGCAGTCTCCATCTCTTCATTCATGCTCTGCAGTTCTTCGTTGCTTGATTGTACCTCCTCATTTGCATACCTGAGATCCTCGTTAGTCGCTTCGTGCTGGTCGATGATTGACTGCAGGTATTCCTTCGCGGCGATGACCTCCTGTTTTAGGCGCAGAACTTCATCTACAGCCCTCGTCTGCTGAAAAATATCCTGTGCTGCAACACCACTGTCAGACGTTCTATCAGACATAGACTGAGATGCACCATCTCGGAACAACACCAAAAAGTATTCGCCTTTTTGAAATGGACCATTGATAGGGATAACATCAACATTAACCGAGAGGGAGTGCCCATTCTTGAGAATATGCAGGCCTTCTTTTTTAACCAGTACATTTTCCTTTTTTGCCTGGTTAACGGCTGCTCGCAGTCCGGCAAACAAACCTTCTCGAGCCATCTTGAGCAGGTTGACGCTCGGCATTCCTGACGCCGGTTCAAGATAGACGCCAGTGCGGCCTCGAAACTGGATAATATCCAGTTTGCTGTTGATAATGACGCCAGGCGAAGCATATTTGCTGAGAACGATTCGATCAGCCTCTTTTTGAACATCCAGCCAGGTGCCGCCACTAGAACCCTCTAGAACGTCCTTGCTCCGAATTTGAATCGACGCCGCATGCTCGGCAAGAGCAAAGTCAAAAAACATCGGAGTTGCTACGGATTTTTTTGTGTAAATTCTGTGCTTTTTATCCACTAAGTCAAACAAGTCGGCAAATACACCGATGGACTCCGACGCCCCTAGCATTAGAACGCCGTTGGGATTCAAGGCATAATGGAAAATAGGGAATATTCGTTTATGCAAAGCCGGCCCAAAATAAATCATTACATTGCGACAACTGACGAGATCCACCCTAGAAATGGGAGGGTCTTGTCCAATGTCCTGTCTAGCAAATACACATATGTCGCGAATCGTCTTGCTAACCTGATAGCCTTGTTCCACCTCTACAAAGAAGCGGCTGAGCCGCACTGGAAGAACATCGGTCATAATGGTCTTAGGATAAATTCCAGCCCGTGCTTTTTCGATAACGATTTCATTAATATCGGTAGCAAAAATCTGAATTCTTCGGTTGACGGTGTTATCCTCCAAAAATTCCAGTAAAGCGATGGCCAATGAATAGGCTTCCTCGCCAGTTGAGCATCCAGGTACCCATAGCCGGATGGGTACATTGGGTGGGGCAGCACTGACGATGGATGGAAAAACCACCTTTTTCAAGGTCTCAAATGCCTGAGGATCACGGAAAAACTTCGTGACATTGATCAATATATCTTGCTGTAGGGCGGTAAGTTCTGCACTATTTTTTAGCAGATAAGCGACATAATCGTCAAGCATGTCTATCTTAAGCAAAACCATTCGGCGCAGAATACGCCGTTTTACAGTAAGCTGTTTGTATTCCGCGAAATTAATACCGCTAGCTTTACGTAACAAGGCAACAATCCTATTGAGTGCGTCACCTTCGTCCGGGAACAGTTCGCCGTCTTCCAATACCGGGCTTGTAATAATTTGAGATTGACCAATCCGCGAAAGTTCACCAGCGATTTGCGACGGCGTCAGAATAAAATCCACCATACCAGTAGCGATTGCACTGCGCGGCATGCTGTCGAATTCCGCCGACTGAGGCGTCTGGGCAAAAGCAATGCCGCCGACAGCCTTTATCTCCTTTACTCCTTGTGCACCGTCCGCACCGCTTCCCGATAAAATCACCCCAAGAGCCTTACTCGCCTTATCCATGGCCAAGGATTCGAGGAAGGAGTCGATGGGCGTATACCGTCCCACGCCACATTGTTGCGGTGAAACAGTTAGCACCCCGTGAGAAATGGTCAGCTCGGTGCCGGGCGCAATAACGTAAATATGGTTGGGCTGCACGACGGCGTTATCCGTTACTTTGCTAACAGGCATGGCTGTCACCCTAGACAAAATTTCGTCCAAGGTGCTGTCATTGTTGGCATTTAAGTGTTGAATAACGACAAAAGCCATGCCGGTCCTTTCCGCCACACCCTCAAATAGTTGTACTAGAGCTTGCAACCCGCCGGCGGAGGTCCCAATACCGACAATCGGACAATCTTGTCGCTGGAATCGTTTACCGTTTTTATGTCCTGTTGTCAAAGTAAAAGTAGCGACTTTTGTCGCCGCTACAGAGTGTTGCCTTTCGGATCGCTGGGTATGGGTTTTATCGCCGAAATTATTTTCTTTCAATGTTCTACTTCCCTTCAAGAAATAGAGACTGTATTATGTATCATACACAATCTCGCAGCAGTGGGATTTGATAAAATACTCCACAACTGGTTATATTTGTGTAACCTTCTACAATACTATACTCTTTTCCTGCTTAGTGTTTTTTCTGCCCCAACTACTGCCTGTTCATATCTTGTAATTTTATCATCCAGGCGATCTAGCGTTTTCTTCATATCTTCCATTCTTAGTATGAGCTGCTTACGCTGCTCGATTCGGAGTTCTTTTCTTGCCTCAACGGTTGTATCGCCCTGTTGGAACAGCACAAGCAAGGTACCATATGTAAAAAGTGGCATCCTATTTTTCACTATCATTTTCTCCTTAGTATACGACTTAAGGCGTTATCCTTCTTAAGACGGCGGCAAAATCAGTCTATCTCTGCCAAAATGCTGGTTTTGCTCCTACCAATGTCAAGAAATGATTATAAATCCTCGGCGAATTATCTTTTCGCAAAATACAAATTTTTATGCTGTGAGGGGCAGTGCCATGTAAACAGGAATGTGCTATACTGCCTGAAAGGATAGCATCGCACCAAATGTAGCCAAAAATTAACGCCTCTGGAGAATACTCCTTTACGCCGCCACTGGTCAGATCCCAAAGAGGATTGGACACATCGCTAACATATACTTGGGCAATTTCCCAACTGTTCCATTGCCGGCGCACGGAAATCAGCTCCGTTCCAGCAACAGCTTTATTAATTTTCGCCTTTGATTTCACGCCTATTCCCTTCCTTTCATTACTAAGTATACTATATGGAGGATTGTTCTCTATTTAGTATTACACCTCTACCCTTCCTATCCCTGCTAACTAAGTCACCGTAGACGCTGGAAAGAAACGCACCCTATAAGAAGCATCAAGAGTCAGAGACAGGCCCTGCGTTTTGTTTCTTAAACTTTTTATCATAGGAATACAATTTCCACTTTAGGACTGGCAATACATGAACAGTAAAATTTTTTTCGAATTCTATAGCACTAAATCAGTCTCCCTCATGAATTTGCGTTCTAGCAAAACCCCACTCATCAAAATATACTCCTACGCCTAAAGGACAGACTACTTGCTTGATTTTTTGTTTTAACGCCATCATAGTCGGATAATCCAGATGATCCCAATGGTCATGGGAAATCAGCAAATAGTCTATTTCGGGCATATCTTCCGGTTTATATTGGTTACTACCGGCAAAAACTTTTTTTATAAAAAATACTGGTGATGCATAGGAACTAAATACCGGATCAATGAGTATCCTTTTTCCCCCAAATTTCTGTTCCAATCTTATACCTTCTGGTTATACGCTTTACCCATTTCATATGCCTGATTCATTGCAGGATATCCTCCGTTTATATTCTGTTTATCACTTAGAGTTAACTCTAGGTCAAGTATTTTTTGAAATTCATTTTAAATGGACAAAAAAAAGCATTGTAAAATGTCATTTCCATTTTACAATGCGCCTTCAGTCTACCTCTCGTCTACCGAACTAATCTGATGTAAATATGCTTTTCAGCCACTGTCTGAAAAATTGCAGTTGTTCTTCTGTATGGAAATAGTGTTCTCCACGCTCCATTACTTGCAAATCACATTCAAAGCGTTTTGCAAACTCAGATAAGTTATCTTCTGAGCCATTGCTAACTATTCTCCTTGCATCGCAATCAGATTAAATTTCAGTTCAACAAACTCTTTAAAATCTTCCGCACATTCCAGTTCACTCTCATTGTCCTGATCATAGTACCAATTAACAACAATGTTTTTTCCATCCTCCTTGGCTTCTTCAAATTTTTCAAGCAGCATTAGCATACATTTTGAACTGCTGGTATTAATATAGGGCAGGCTTACTTCCAGGGAAATCAAACGATCATCCCTATCCATTGTGAAAAAATCATCCAACCATTGTAAGATTGGCTCATAAAACTTAAAAGAGTTTTCCGGATAAGATTGTCCCTTAATAATTAACATTCTACTTTCTGCATTAAAAGCCACTAGAGGGGTAGACTTTGTTTGTTCGACAATAAAAGGTTCCACTGTTATCCCTCCCTATACACTTACCTTAATTTCATAAAAAGAAAATTCTTCATCTACTTTTTCAAAGGAAAACTCAATAGGCAAGCTAACTCTTCTGGCAATATCGATTAAACCAACTCCTGCTCCTAGCTGTCCTGGTTCAGGGTCTTTTTTCATTTGTTCTTTATATAACTTCTTCAGTTCTTCTTTACTTGAACCAACCACTGTACTCAATTTGGCATGCAGCGGGGCAACATCCTTATTTTCCACAATGTTTCCCGACCAAATAAAATAACCGGTTTCATCCTTGCCAATGCATATAATAGCTGAACTAGCAATACGGTTGCATTTTGGAGAACCTTCCTTACTGATAACATAGTTTTTTACATTTTGCGATTGTTCTACAAAAATCGAGAAGACATTATAAATATCATTTTTAGGCTTATCTTCTGCCTCCATGTGCTTTTTGACTGCTTCGCCAATTTCTTCAATCAAGCCCTGAGAAAATCTTCCTGAAAAACAAGTTATTATCCCCTGTACCCCCAGTATATTTTGAATATCTGTTAGTCTGCTGCTCATAGTCCTACTCTCCCTTCAAAGTTCCAGCCCATTTCACAAACCCCACTATCCTAATATTGCGCGATAGTTTATCCCTGCTGATAAAAAGGGCCTATCCCCCAATTCTCCCTTCTAAATTCCAGCCCATTTCAAACCCTACTACTGTAATATCATCACGCTGTTCCACTTTTTCCAGTTTATTGGCAACAAGTTGTTCGACTGCTTGCTTTTGCTGGTAAAAAGGCTTACCAGCAATACTTTGTAAAAAGCTTACAAAAGCAGTCCGGCCCATGCCACCTTTGCCCTCTTCGCTGTTTTGATCCAATATCCCATCCGTCGTAATATAGATTACACTGCCATCAATCCATTCTATCTCGCAATCTTCAAACACAGCTTCTTTTTTACGCCACGAATAACCGACACTATGTCTAACACCCTTGTATTCTGTTATTTTCCCGTCTTTTTCCACAAATAAGGATAACTTAGCGCCAGCAAAGACAATTTTCTTATTATATTTATCCAAAAGGCATAAAGCAATATCAGCACCGTCATTAGCCAATGAATCTGGTTGTTCCTGCCCTAAGGTTTCTTTGAGTCTTTTATGAATACATTGCAGAAAAACTGACGGTTTTTGACTGCTAAGATCCCGCGGCAGACTATCTAGAATAGAACCTAGAGTCATGGTCATCAAAGCTCCTGGAACACCATGGCCAGTACAGTCAGCTACAGCCACCAACACATATCTATCATCTCCCCGGCACCAGTACATATCGCCGCCAACCGTATCTTTAGGTTTCCATAGGACAAAGCATTTTTCCGCTGAAACCCCCATCCTCTGAGGCAATGGTGGTAAAATAGCAAGCTGCAATCGTTGAGCATAATCGATACTTTCCATGATTTTATCATTTTTGTCCTGTAATTCCTTAGTACGCGCCACCACCTTTTCCTCCAAAGACTGGCTGTATTCTTGAATGGTAATAGCCATTTGGCGAAAATCTGTCCATAGTTCTTCTATCTCATCCTCACTATGCTTGCGCTCCGGCATTGCACAAATTTCATCCCGCACCGAATAGTCACCGCTGGCAACCCGTGACATGACTCCCTGTAAATTCTTAATGGGCTTAATAATTATTCTAGTTAAAAACAATCCGGTAATCGCTATGATAATAATTGCGGTAATAACCGGAGCAAGAAAAGAAATCTGTTTTATGGTCACCAATTGCTTGGTCACTTCATTGACGGGAGCAGTAACACCAAGCCCCCATTTGACGCCAGGTATTGAGGCATAACCAATGTATTGATCCACCCCTTTACTTTGGTAGCGGGCGATTCCGGTCTGTCCTTGCAGCATATTTACCAAAGTCTCCCGCAGCACTGATGACGAGTTATCTTGTAACATATTTAGCTGCATCACCAGTTCTCGCCGCGGATGGGCAATAACAAACCCATCCTGTTGCAGCAAAAACGACTCGCCAGTATTACCGATTTTCGCAGCAGCAACATACTGTTGTATCGTTTCAAAAGGAATATTGCCACCGATTATACCTACTAAACGCCCATCCTTAATGATCGGCGTGGCAATAATAAAGGATAGTTTATTGGTAGACCGATTATATAATGGTTCAGAAAAAACAGTCCCCTGACTTGCCAATACTTCCTGATAATATTTCCTGTCCTTAACGCTGCCATTCCAGCCCCGAGAAGAAAATCCATCACCTTTAGCATCCACCACAAACAAGCCATCATATACATGGATACGACGGTCTTCTTGCTCTAAGTAAGATAGTATAGCAGATTTATCCATCGTAGCCATAACGGGTGAGTTGGCTAACGTTTCCATCTCCGCACTGCGCACATTCAACCATAAGACAATTTCCTTACCAGAGCTACTTGTCACATCTTTGACGGATTGCTCTATGCTATTCGTCAAGGCAGTAGTGGCCTGAGCATAAATAAAATATGATGAAAGACCTAGACCGATAACCAGCCCAATTACAATGATGCTGCCAAGTTTCATCTTTATACTTTTAGAAAACGCCACGTAAACTCCTCCTAAACCCCTTTGTTCCCGCGATACATTTACAAATTACATTTGTATCCGGTCTTTATCCTTTAAAACAATACCCGTCGGCGGCAACAGATTTAAAAAGTTGTCATGCGCCACTTTCTGAGCAATATCCGCAGGCAGGGCATCTAAAAGTACATCATATTTATGGATGGTAGCATAATATTTATCCTGTGGCAAAAATCTGCCGACAATATCCGTGCCAATTGTGAACCGATCTGGATATGTTTTAATTACTGGTATCCACGCCTTATTTAAAACTCCTTTGGGGGCAATGATATTATCAAATACCAGCCAAGATAAATCCACAGACAGGTTAGGGTACATTTTTAATTGATCCATAATAATTCCCGCCAAACCATTTACATCAAGATCATTAGAAATACCAATATGTGCCCAGACAAATTTCGTTTTGGGGTTGGCCTTAACGGCATTCATCAACTGATCCATATACAGTGGCGTAGTGTTGCTGCCACTGGTAATATTGGTATGAATGATAACCGGCATGCCATACTCGCCTGCAAACTTATAAACTTCCATTAGCGCTGCACTATCCGGCCGCGGTATTTCTCCAGCCGTCATATAGCTGATATAATCATGATGGGCAAAAACCTCGCCTATGCCCTGCCAGGTTCCAGGATATATCTGTATCAGCCGTTTTACCTGTTGCAAGGAATTTTTATCTACCGTATTTATCCCGCAAAGGAAGGGGTGCAGTTTTTTTTGTTGTTCGGGTGTGGCCTTTAAATAGGCGCCAGCAACAATATAGTCAGTTTTGCTGTCCCAATACATCCTGGTTTCTGCATCCAAGGAATGAACAGGCTGCTTTTTTTCATATTCTCCCCAGATTTTTGTTACTGGCAGACCAAACATTACCGCATCCGTAACCCCGGCATTGTCCATACAGCTTATTAAAGCATCAACCCCGTCAGTGTTTTGCGCAAAATCAACAAAATGCAGATGGGCGTCAACCAGATCATGCTTGGAATCTGCGGCATAAACCACGGAGCCTAGCATGGTGATCATTAACACCACTAAATAAATAAGATTTTTTTTCATAACACATTCCTCTCTTTTAATTATTATTTTTCCCTTGGCATACCGGATAAAAACATCATCAAAAGCTATATTCATTTCGCCGAATGCATCTATGACTTCTCGATTTAGCACCAATACTACAATGGGTTTTCATCAACGCAAATTCTTCAGCAGTAATCTTCCCAGGCTTTAACAAGATATGCTCCGGCATTATTTTTACGACCTTCAGGCAACTTCGCCAAGCCTAGGATCATAGTAATTTATCTATTAGCAATCTTTTGCTGATCTTTAAGGAGTTGCATCGTTTGCTGCGTTTGTTGGTTAAATTCATTAACACACTATAAACATCCTATAAGTTTTAAACCCTATATTTGTTACTTTTTCCTAATTCGACCTCATTATCCATATTCCTCTATTATTGTAGAATTATACACTTAAACTTTTTCGCAAATTATGTAAACCAAGATTTATGGTTTTTATGTCTTTCCCTTCACCTTTGCTACGCCTTTCGGAAATATATCTTTGAAATTTGCTTTCATCCCACCCATTGTTCCGTTTCGACATAAAAAAACACCTTTCTGGGAGGCCACTGAAAAAGATCTAGTTTTACAATTTCATTTATCTTTCCTAAAAAAGAGTCCGCATCCTCATTTCTGAGAACACGGACTCTTCTATTATTTACCTATTCCACAGTAACACTTTTTGCCAAATTGCGCGGTTTATCAACGTCGCAGCCTCTAGTCACTGCAGCATAGTAAGATAATAGCTGCAATGGAATAACTGCTAGGATTGGTGCCAAGTATTTGTCGGCTTGTGGGATGAATATGGTATGATCTACATATTTTTTGATTTGGTCATCACCTTGTTGTGCAATGCCGATAACGACCGCATCACGGGCTTTGACTTCTTTAATATTGCTTAATGTTTTTTCGTATACATCCATCTGCGTAGCAAGAGCGATAACAGGTACACCTTCGATGATGAGGGCTAGTGTACCGTGTTTTAATTCCCCAGCAGCATACGCTTCGGCATGGATATAAGAAATTTCTTTTAGTTTCAAGGCACCTTCTAAAGCTACTGCGTAGTCTAGAGAACGTCCAATGAAGAATACATCTTCGTTAAAACCATATTGTTGAGCAAACGTCTTGATAGGCTCAACATCTTCTAATATTTCATGCACTTGGGCTGGTATATTACGTAATCCAGAAATTAGTTCTTGACTGCGCTCAGCAGAGATAGTTTCACGTAATCCTGCCATATAGATAGCAAGCATTGCCATACTGATAAGCTGAGTTGTATAGGCCTTTGTCGATGCTACCGCAATCTCTGGGCCAGCCCAGGTATAGATTACATTATCTGCTTCACGAGAAATTGAAGAACCTACTACATTGGTAATGGCGAGTGTTTTTGCCCCAAGACGCTTGGCTTCTTTTAGACCAGCTAAAGTATCTAGAGTTTCTCCTGATTGGCTAATGACAATAGCTAGGGTATTTTCATCCACTAGTGGAAAACGATAGCGGAATTCAGAAGCTACATCCACTTCTACTGGAATGCGAGCTAAGCTTTCGATATAGTATTTTCCAACAATACCAGCATGGTAAGCAGTACCGCAAGCTACAATAACGATTTTATTGATGGCTGCCATTTCGGCTTTGCTCCATTTTAGCTCTTCAAAAATAATATGACTATTATCTTTGGCTAAACGACTGGTCATAGTTTCCCGAATGGCTTTTGGTTGTTCATAAATTTCTTTGATCATGAAATGCTCATAACCGCCTTTTTCGGCCGCTTCTGCATCCCAGTTGACTTCAAATACTTTTTTAGTAATTGGCACACCTTGGCGATTGCTTACCCATACCGAGTCTTTGTCCACAATTGCCATTTCCCCATCACTTAGAATATAAGTTCTGCGTGTATGGTTGATGATAGCAGGAATATCCGACGCGATAAAATTCTCCCCTTCACCAAGACCAATAACGAGTGGATTGTCTTGCTTGGTGCAGATAATTCGATCTGGATCAAATTTACTCATAAACACTAAAGCATAAGAACCTGAAATCTCTGCCAATACTTTTTTGACAGCAGCTTCAAAGTCCCCATCATAATGTTCCTCTAGCAAATGAGCAACTACTTCGGTATCTGTCTCAGAAGTAAAGATATGACCTTTGGCAATCAGTTTTTCTTTCAAATGCATATAGTTTTCAATAATACCATTATGCACTACAACAAAATTACCTGTACAGTCACTATGAGGATGGGAGTTGACATCGGATGGACGACCATGAGTAGCCCAACGAGTATGTCCAATACCAATATTCCCCTTTAGGTTATTGTGTTCTAATTTTGTTTCTAGGTTAGCCAGACGACCGATGGTTTTTTCTATAGTAATTTGATTGCCATCGTGTACTGCAATACCTGCAGAATCATAGCCACGATACTCAAGTTTGCTCAGTCCATCAATTAGAAAGGTTGAGGCCTCTTTAGGGCCAATATATCCAACAATACCACACATATGGTAATTCCCCCTACTACTACAATTTATGATGTTAGCATTGCGATGCTAAGGTCGCGGCTTACACAAATCTTTTTGCAAAGATTTGGTGCGCTGCTTCTGCGTCAGTCGCTTTGTCCTGCAAGTTACCTTACAGTTTTGTCGCTGTTTATCGGCGTCAGAATCGCCGAGAGGTATCCGCTGAATTTTCGATAAACCTCTTCCTCGTCCGCTTGCCTATCATGGGTAAGCTCCAGCGCTTCACGGTATAGTTTTTATCCTTACTTCTTACTTCATAGCCCACCCCCATTTATTAATATAGATATGCAAAGGAGCACCTTGGTGCTCCTTTGCATATCCCATTGTAATATAATAAAAGCCTTTGGTCAACTTATCCTTGTTCTTTTTTGACGATATCGGCAATTTTATTAACAATACGTTCGAGCGTTGGCATATCTGGTCCTTCTGCCATAACCCGTATTAACTGCTCTGTACCAGAAGGACGCACAAGAATACGACCGTCTTCCCCTAGTTCTGCATTACCTTCTTCAATAGCCTTTAGAATTTGGCTGTTCTCCTCCCAGCCCTCCTTACTTGCAACACGAACGTTAACGAGAAGCTGAGGATAACAGGTCATAACTCCAGCAAGCTCTGACATTTTTTTACCGCTTTTTTTCAAAGCAGCAATGACTTGGAGGGCTGTCAGCACTCCATCTCCTGTAGTGCTATGCTCTGCAAAAATAACATGTCCAGATTGTTCGCCGCCTAGCATCAAGGACTTTTCTAGCATGGTTTCTAAGACATAGCGATCACCTACGGCTGTCACTTCTACCTTGCCGCCTGCTTTCTTGATGGCCTGATACAAGCCAATATTGCTCATAACAGTCGCCACTAAGGTATTGTCTTTTAGCTTGTTATTTTTGAGACGATCTAGGGCACAGATAACCATCATTTGGTCACCATCCACAATGGCACCCTGTTCATCAACAATAAGACAGCGATCTGCATCTCCATCATGGGCAATACCAAAATCAGCCTTATGTTTGATGACAGCTTGTTGCAACCCTTCCATGTGGGTAGAACCGCAGTTTTCATTTATATTGACGCCTGTTGGTTGGTTATGAATAACAATGACTTCTGCACCTAACCGTTTATAAACTACAGGCGCCACTTCGTACGATGCACCATGAGCACAGTCTACCACTAATTTTAATCCTTTAAAATCAACATCGACTGTTCCTACCAAATAATCAATATAAGGCTTTAAGAGATCGTGCTGATAGGCAATGGTACCTATTTTATCCCCAACTGGACGCTCCATTCCTTCGTCATAACTAAGAACCAATTCTTCTAGTTCTTCTTCTACAGCATCGGAAAGTTTATACCCATTGCCAGCAAAGAACTTTATACCATTATCAGGGAAGGGATTGTGAGATGCAGAAATAACAACTCCTGCTTGCGCATGGAATTTTGCAGCTAAATAGGCTACCGCTGGTGTTGGTACAATACCAAGAACAATGGCTTGTCCTCCTGCTGAGCAGATTCCTGCTGATAAAGCAGCCTCTAGCATATGCCCCGAAATTCGAGTATCACGACCAATGACAATCACAGGTCTCTCCTGATCTCTTCCAAAATATGTGGTAGCTGCCCAGCCTAGTTTAAAAGCTAGTTCCGGTGTTAAATCCTTATTGGCAATCCCTCTTACTCCGTCAGTTCCAAAAAATTTACCCATTTTTCTCTAAATACCCCTTTCATTAGACGGCTATAAGGCCGCCCTTACATCTTATATTGTTTTATAATGGCAATCGCAGCGTTAAGTCCATCAAGAGCAGCGCTCATAATGCCACCTGCATAGCCTGCACCTTCTCCTATGGGATAAAATCCTTGTGTATTAGTCGACATATATTCTTTGTTACGGAGAATCCTTACAGGAGCTGATGTTCTAGTTTCTACTCCTGTCATAACAGCCTCTGGATGAGCAAAACCTTTGATCTTACGTTCAAAATCTGGCAATGCCTTTGCTAGTGTATCTGTAACAAAAGCCGGCAAGCATTGTCGTAAATCGGTAGCCTGGACCCCAGGTCTATAACTAGGTTTAGTATGAAATGCCGTGCTACCCATCTTACCTGCCAAAAAATCACCAACGGTTTGCACCGGAGCATGATAATTGCTGCCACCCCATACAAAAGCCAACTCTTCATATTTGCGTTGGAATTCAATACCACCTAGTATATCATTACCAAAATCTTCTGTCATTACATTTACCACCAAAGCGCTATTACTGATGCCTGAGCCTCGATTGTATAGACTCATACCATTGGTAACCACTCCACCCTCTTCGGAAGCAGCAGCTACTACTAGGCCGCCTGGACACATACAAAAGGAATAGGCTGTCCTTCCTGTATCTTTGGCATGATATACCAAACTATAATCAGCTGGTGATAAATTAGCATGGCCGGCAGCTATGCCATATTGGGATGTGTCTATAATCTCTTGGGGATGCTCAATACGCACCCCAATGGCAAAGGGCTTTGCTTCCATAGCAATGTCATGGCTATGGAGCATAGTATAAGTATCGCGAGCGCTATGTCCAATGCCAAATAAAGCAACAGAGCAAGGGATATATCGATTCTCATTTACTATTAATCCGGTAATTTTTCCCTCTTCCCTTTTTACATCTGTAACCTGACATTCAAATTCTACTTGACCGCCTAGGGCAATAATTTCTTGGCGAATGTGTTTGACTACATTTCGCAGTTTATCAGTACCAATATGAGGTTTATGTAAATAAGTGATTTCCTGTGGCGCACCGGCTTCTACAAAGATTTCCAAGACCTGGCGCATAAGAGGATCATTGACTCGGGTGGTTAGTTTGCCATCAGAAAAAGTCCCTGCTCCGCCTTCCCCAAACTGTACATTCGATCTTTTATCAAAATTACCCGTTTGCCAAAATTTTGCCACATCCTTGGTGCGAGTTTCTACATCTCGTCCCCGCTCTAGAACTAGGGGACGGTAGCCATGCCGTGCCAAAGTAAGAGCTGCTAGCATACCCGCTGGTCCAAGCCCAACGACTACTGGCGGATGCTCTAAGGCTTTTGGGCCAGGGATGATCACTTCTGGTAGGTACTCCTGACTAATCGATACATCTTTGTCACCTTTCAGTTTGGCTATGACTTGTCCTTCCGCCACAGCCACTCTTACATCAAGAGTATAAACAAAGCTTATATTGCTTTTTCGGCGAGCATCAAGTGCTTTACGCACAATCACTACCTCAAGTACCGCCTGAGGTGGTAATCGTAGCCTTTTTGCTGCCAGTTTATTAATATGAGTATTATCATCAAGATGCACTCGCATATTGATTATTCGTAACAAATGGTTTTCCCCCTTATTCTATATCGCCTTACTGTTTTGCAACACTAATATGAACCGTTACAGCATTCTTATTACTGGTAATGCCTTCTTTTATTTGCAATTTTACGTCGAGAGTCATATCCTTATCAATGCCTGTGATGGCAATCGGCTCTGTATAAATAAAATCCGTAGTTTCTATGAGTTTTTTATCACCGCTGATTTCCACGACTTCTGGTTTAAGGCTGATCTGGTTTAAGACAATACCTTTTGCTAATGTGCCGACAACATTTGGTTTAACATCTACCACTTTCTTATTGATTACAGGGACAATAGAAAGTGAAACAGACATCTCTCCTGGATGTACTGATAAGCCTTCTACCTTTTTACCCTTATCATCAACGGGAATGGGCGTTGCCATGATCGTAAAGTCTCCTGTTTTGCCTGAGATATCTACATCAACTAAGCTTTTGACCACTTTATCTAATAATTCACTAGGTCCCTTGATCGCTACAGTGGGTGAACCATAGGTAATCTTTCCAATACTGCCGTCTGTCGGTGTACCACCGATTCTAGCTTCAATCGGTACTTGACGGCTAGCAATAGTATCTAAGCGAAAATTAATTTTATCAGGATTGACCTCCATTAATTCTACACTGGCAGGAATGCTCGTAGTAACCTTCAATGTATTATTTCCATCGGATAAACCCTTTAAATCAATATAAGATTTAATATCGCCTTGGGTAAGACCAATAATCAACGTTCGTGGACCTCGCACCTTGACGCGTACTGTATCTGGAATATCCACTGCCACAACGGAATTGGAAAGGTTCCTGACTTCTAAGGGAATTTCCATACTGGTTTCTACTGGTGGATTTTGTTCATTCATTACATATACCCATAGGACAATGGCCATGATGAGGGCAAGAATTTTGGCTGTAAGATTTTTCTTAGGAACTCTCTCCATTATAAATTTTGCCTCCAATTCAAGAAATTGCCTAGGGGATGAGCTTTGGTCGCAAATAGAGGTCGCAAATTCCCTTTTAATAGCTCCGCATCAAGGTCTCGCACTAACCGCCCACTGCGGGCTATAGATATAATGCCTGTTTCTTCACTTACCACTACTACCGCGGCATCTGTCTGCTCAGCAATACCAATAGCAGCTCTATGACGAGTCCCTAGTTCTTTTTTGAGACTGCGATCTTCCGTCAAAGGAAGGAGACAGCCTGCGGCCATAATTCGGTTACCTCTTAAAATGACGGCTCCATCGTGGAGGGGAGTATTGGGTATAAATATATTAATTAAAAATTCATTAGAAACAAGGCCATCAACTTTTATACCCGTCTCAATATAGTCATTCAGTCCAGTTTCCCTCTCTAGAACAATAAGGGCACCAATCTTATTTTTCGCTAGTACTGCTACAGCCTTCCCTAGTTCATCTAAGAGGTTCTCTTGTTCTTCTTCATCTAAAAAAACACTCTTTTTGAATAATCTGCCTCTGCCAAGTTGTTCAAGTGCCCGCCTAAGTTCAGGCTGAAATACTACAGGCAAGGCTACAAGGACAACAGTCATGGTTTTTTGTAATAACCAATAAATAACATTGAGTCCTAGCCATTTGCTAATCACCGTGGCGATTAACATGACAATTAGGCCTTTGAGTAGTGCTAAGGCTCTCGTATCTTTAATCATGACATATAGCTTATACAATACAAAAGCTACAATGACCATGTCAAAGATATCCAACAAACTAATTGTTGAGATAATTGCATGAATCTGTGGCATTATACACCAAACTCCTCCGCATAAATAAATTATAAATAAATACTAATTTATTCTACCCAATATTAAACAAAACCTTTATTATTTCTGAGAAACAATTAAAAAAAATAATACCTTTTGCAATTTATCTGCAAAAGGTATTATTTTTGCCATTATAGCTTGGTTACTTCCGTAACCCAACCAAATTTATCCTCTATTGTGCAGTACTGTATTCCCGTCACCGTATCAAATAACTTTTGAGAAAATTCCCCTGTTTTGTTGTTATTAATTACAATTTTTTTGCCTTTCCAAGACAGTTCTCCCACAGGGGAAATAACAGCCGCTGTACCCGTGCCGAAAACTTCCTCCAGTAGGCCTTGTTCATGGGCTGCAAAAACTTCTTCAATGGATATACGCCGTTCCGTTGCTTTCATACCCCACGATTTGGCCAGTTCTAATACGGTTCGTCTTGTCATTCCGCTTAAAATACTGCCAACTAAAGCTGGGGTAATGATTTCTCCATTAATCTTGAAGAAGATATTCATGGTACCCACTTCTTCAATATATTTGCGTTCTACTGCATCAAGCCACAGTACTTGGGTAAAACCTTCTTTTTTGGCTTCCACCTGAGCTTTAAGACTCATGGCATAGTTCGCTGGGGTTTTCGCTTCTCCCAGACCGCCAAGAGTCGCGCGCACATACTTATCCTCAACTTTGATATTGACAGGATCAAAGCCTGCTGCATAGTAGGCCCCGACTGGTGATAAGATAATAAATAGTTTGTAGGTATCCGATACTTTTACACCTACATAGGGATCTGTCGCTATGATCACAGGTCTGATATAAAGAGCTGTACCTACTTTGCTTGGTACCCACTTTTTATCAATTTCAATTACTTTATTTAATCCTTCTGCAACTAAGTCAACATCAATGGGCGGTATGCACAAAGCTTCTGCCGACTTGTTGAAACGACGAAGATAATCCTTCGGGCGAAATACCACAATGCGATTATCAGCCGTGCGAAAAGCTTTAATCCCTTCAAAAATAGCTTGACCATAATGAAGTACCATCGCGGCAGGGAAAAGTTGGAATTCATTATAAGGCGTAACGCGAGGATTATGCCAACCTTTTTCTCGGTTAAAATCCATAGTAAACATATGATCGGTAAAATGTTCGCCAAATCCCAAATGTTCTTCTGGTGGCATTGTTCCCAATAAGTCTTTTTTCTCAACTGCAATTTCAGTCATTTATAGAGCCCCCTTGTTATTAGAAAACCATATCTTCTTTCTATTTTATCATAACTTGAGGTATTATAGATTACCTTTTGCAAACATGGCAAGAATATCTTGCTCTTTTGTAAGAATTTCTTCGGCCACTTGGAATTCTCGCTGTACTCCATTTGAGGAAGTTCCGCCATAAGAATTACGAGCATCTACACAAGTTTCAACCTTGATAGCTTCTAAAATATCACTTTCAAAAAGAGGTGAAAATTCTTTGAACTGGGCTAAGGATAAGTCCATCAGCCATTTATTTTCACCTAAACAATAGGCAACGCATTTACCCACTACTTCGTGTGCTTGGCGGAAGGGCAGTCCTTTTTTCACTAGATAATCTGCCATATCCGTAGCATTAGAAAAATCATTGCGTACCGCGGCGCCCATGACCTTATCATTGACAGTCATACCTCTTAGCATCGAAGCATAGACGGTTAAGCTAAATTTCAAAGTATCAATGGTATCAAACATACCTTCTTTATCTTCCTGCAAATCTTTATTATAAGCAAGAGGCAGTCCTTTGGCCGTTGTCAGTAGAGCCATCAAATGTCCAAAAACCCGCCCTGTTTTGCCGCGTACTAGTTCAGCTACATCGGGGTTCTTCTTTTGCGGCATAATGCTAGAACCTGTACAATGACCATCATCCAGTTCAATAAAGGAGTATTCAGAGGAAGACCATATAATAATTTCCTCACTAATGCGGCTTAAATGCATCATCAAAATAGAAGCAAAAGATAGAAATTCTAAAATATAATCCCGATCACTTACCGCATCCATACTATTTTCATAGACTTGGCTAAATTTTAGCTCACTTGCTACAAAATGCCGATCAATCGGAAAAGTAGTACCCGCTAAAGCGCCTGCACCGAGTGGCATAATATCGGTGCCTTCCCAGACGCCTTTTAAACGACGAAAATCACGCGACAGCATAAAAAAGTAAGTCATCATATGATGAGCAAACAAAATAGGCTGGGCGCGTTGCAGATGGGTATAGCCTGGCATAATAACAGTTTTGTATTTGTCGGCAACTTCCACAATGGCTTGTTGTAGCTCACTAATCAAAGTACCAATGCTTTCAATTTCTCTTTTAAGATACATATGGGTATCAAGGGCCACTTGGTCATTACGGCTGCGGGCCGTATGTAATTTTCCGCCTACAGTGCCAATACGCTCCGTAAGACGTTTTTCAATATTCATATGAATATCTTCTAAGGATATTTCAAAGCTGAAATTCCCCGCTTCAATATCGGCTAAGATGCCCGTAAGACCATCAATAATTATTTTTGCTTCCTCAGCTCCAATAATGCCGCATTTTGCTAGCATGGTAGCATGAGCAATACTGCCTGCAATATCTTCGGCATACATCCGTTGGTCAAAGGAAATGGAGGAGGTAAACTCCTCCACCATTACATCTGTATTTTTGGCAAATCTACCGCCCCACAATTTACTCATTTCTTATTCGCCTCTTTCATCATCAAAGCCCGGACTTTTAGCGGCAACCCAAAGAGGTTGATAAAGCCTTCCGCATCACTTTGGTTATACACTTCATCCCGGCCAAAGGTTACAAAACCTTCATGATACAAGGAGTAAGGTGATTTGGTGCCAGCGCTGATAATATTGCCTTTATAGAGTTTCAAGCGAACGGTACCTGTAACTGTTTGTTGGGTTGAATCAACAAATGCATCAAGAGCTTCTTTTAGAGGAGAGAACCACATTCCATCATAAACAAGTTCAGCATAACGAATGCCCACTTGTTCTTTATAATGCATGGTAGCCCTGTCTAATGTTAACAATTCTAATTCCCGATGAGCGTAGTAAAGAATAGCTCCGCCTGGATTTTCATAAACGCCACGCGATTTCATACCTACAAGGCGATTTTCTACCATGTCGGTAATACCAATACCATGCTCAGCGCCAAGGACATTGAGTTTTTCTAGTAGTGCAACAGCAGGTAATTTTTCCCCATCGATAGCTACTGGAATACCTTTTTCAAAGTCAACGCTGACATAGGCAGCTTGATCTGGGGCCGTTTCTGGTGTTCTTGTAACCATAAATACATCATCGAGTGGTGCATTCATAGGATCCTCTAGATCTGCTCCTTCATGGCTAAGATGCCAGATATTGCGATCCATGCTATAAGGACGTGATTTGGCTACTGGAATAGGAATATTGTGTTTTTCTGCATATTCAAAAGCATCTTCACGGGAACGAATATCCCACAAGCGCCAAGGAGCAATGATTTTTAGGTGTGGCGCTAATGCTTTTACAGTAAGTTCAAAACGTACTTGGTCATTGCCTTTGCCTGTCGCGCCATGAGCAATGGCGTCAGCACCTTCCATTTCAGCAATTTTGACTAAAGCTTTTGCAATAATCGGTCTAGCAAAAGAAGTACCAAGAAGATACTTGCCTTCATATACGGCACCCGCTTTGAGAGTAGGCCAAATATAGTCTTCGACAAATTCTTTGGTTAAATCTTCAATATATACTTTACTAGCACCTGATTTGATGGCCTTATCATAGACAGGGGCTAATTCATCACCTTGTCCTACATCTGCGCACATTGCGATAACTTCGCAGTTATAGGTTTCTTTTAGCCAAGGAATAATAACGGAAGTATCAAGTCCTCCGGAATAGGCCAGTACTACTTTTTTTATTTCACTCATCGTTCATATCCTCCTAATAGTGTCTTATTTACCCATTAATAATACCATAATTGCCTTCTGTACGTGCAAACGATTTTCCGCTTGATCAAATACAACGGATTGCTTGCTTTCAATCACTTCATCTGTAATTTCTTCGCCGCGATGAGCTGGCAGACAGTGTAAAACAATGGCGTCAGCCTTAGCCACTTTCATTACTTCACCATTGATTTGATAATTAACAAAAGCTACTTTTCGAATATTTTGTTCTGTTTCTTTGCCCATACTAGCCCATACATCAGTATAGAGGACATCCGCATCTTGAGCGGCAACAAGAGGGTCATTACATAGCAATATCTTACTGCCGGTAATCGCGGCTACTTGCTGCGCTTCAGCCACCATCACCGCATCAGGCTCATAACCCTTGGGTGTGGCAACGGAGATATCCATGCCGACTTTTACGCAAGCATGGAGAAGCGAATGAAGCATGTTATTGCCATCACCAATATAAGCCATTTTAAGGCCCTTTAGGTTGCCTTTGTGCTCCATAATGGTGAAAATATCCGTTAATGCTTGGCAAGGGTGCATCAAGTCTGTAAGAGCATTGATAATCGGTATGCTTGCATATTTGGCCATTTCAATGGCTTCATCATGAGCTGTTGTACGCAGCATAATGCCATCTACATAGCGTGATAATACTCTTGCCGTATCTTTGACAGGTTCTCCACGGCCAATTTGCAAATCATTGGCACTCAAGAATAGTGCTGTACCGCCAAGCTGCCACATCCCGACTTCAAAGGACACCCTGGTTCTAGTAGATGATTTTTGAAAAATCATTCCGAGGGTTTTGCCTTTGAGCAGATGATGTTCTTCCCCTCTTTTAAGCTGCGCTTTTAGCGTCCCTGACAGTTCTAATATTTCATTGACTTCTGCAATTGACAAATCATGAATTGACAGTAAATCTTTCCCCTCTATCCCCATGACTATTACCCCCATAAGGATGCATTCATCCTATATTTTTGCTAGCACCTTATCAAGGACTGCTAGCACCTCATCAATATGAACAGTCTGGGTAATGAGTGGCGGAACAAACCGCAATACATTACCAGCTGTACAATTTATAATTATACCTTCTTCTAAGCAGCTGTTGACGATCTCTCGCCCTGGTATGGTAAGCTCTGCCCCGAGCATAAGTCCTTTGCCTCTGACAGCAGTAATGAGCTTCGGATATTTTTCCTGAAGTTTTATTAAGGCCTTGAAAAAATATTCTCCTGTTTCTTGTACATTCACTAATAAGTTATTTTCCCCAAATTCTGCCAGTACCGCATTGCCTGCAGCGCACGCTAATGGATTGCCGCCAAAGGTAGAACCATGATCACCACTATGAAAAACTGCCGCTACCTTGTCGCTGGCGATAAAAGCACCAATTGGCATACCGCCGCCGAGACCTTTGGCGAGGGTTACAATATCAGGGACAATACCATATTGTTCATAAGCAAACATGGTACCAGTACGTCCCATACCTGTTTGAATTTCATCTAGTATTAGCAAGGCTCCTGTCCGATCGCATAACTGGCGAACTTGCTTTAGATAATTTTCATCTGGCATATTAATGCCGCCTTCCCCTTGAATGGGTTCTAGAAAGATGGCGCAGGTTTTTTCGGATACGGCAGCTTCTAATGCCTTAATATCATTGTAATCTACATAAGTAAAGCCACCTGGCAATGGTTCATAGCCTTCTTGGTACTTTGGTTGGGCCGTCGCCGTAAGAGTGGCTAAAGTACGTCCATGAAAACAATGGTTCGCAGTAATGATTTCTACACGATCATCATTTAATGTTTTGCCATATTTTCGCGCTAATTTAATAGCTCCTTCGTTGGCCTCTGCCCCACTATTGGCAATAAACACTTTATCAAGACCGCTAAGAGCCGCTAGGCTTTTGGCAAGCAAGGCCTGGGCTTCTGTATAATACAAATTAGAACAATGAATCATCTTGCCGGCCTGCTCTGCAATGGCGGCAACTAAACTAGGATGAGCATGGCCCAATAGATTTACAGCAATGCCTGCTAAAAAATCCAAATATTTTTTACCTTCATTATCATATACATAAGGACCTTCTCCATGGGATAACACAATATTATAACGGGCAAATACAGGCATATAATATTGTTCAAGAGTGTCTACCACTTGCTGTTTATTCATATGACGATCCCCCTTATTTTACAACCTGTGTACCAATACCTTGACCAGTGAAAATCTCTAATAATATAGAGTGTGGCTGACGGCCATCAATAATATGTGTTTTCCCTGTACCGCCTTCAAGGGCTTTAATGCAGGTTTCTACCTTAGGAATCATGCCTCCGCCAATACTGCCTTCGCGAATCATTGCCTGGGCTTCCGTAAGAGAAAGACTAGAGATAAAACTGCTCTTATCATTATAATCACGATAGATTCCCTCAACATCAGTGAGCATAATAAGTTTTTCTGCGCCGAGAGCACCTGCCACTTCCCCAGCCACATAATCTGCATTGATGTTGTAGCTTTCGTTATCTCGCCCGATACCAATCGGAGCAATGACTGGAATATAGCCACGATCAAGAAGCGCATTTAAAATATCCGTATTAATATGCTCCACATCACCAACATAGCCTATATCTACCGTCTTGACTTCTCCTTCTTCATGAATCTCCGCAAGATGTTTTTTGGCAACAATCAAATCTGCATCTTTGCCGCTTAATCCTACTGCTTTTGCTCCATGACGATTGAGCAAGTTAACGATTTCCGTATTTATCTTACCAACGAGCACCATTTCCGCTACAGAAACCGTCTCTGCATCTGTTACCCGCAGACCGCTAATAAAGGTGGATTTTTTACCTAATTGGTTTAAGAATTTAGTGATTTCTGGCCCTCCCCCATGTACAACTACAGGGCGCATACCTACATATTTCAGGAGGGTAATATCTTGAATAACACTATTTTTTAGTTCTGTATTGACCATGGCATTGCCGCCGTATTTGATAACCACTGTTTTACCTGCAAATTGTTGCATATAAGGTAGTGTCTCGATCAGTACCGCTGCCGTTTCTAATGGGCCTGTCATGCCCTCACCGCCTCTCATGTATGATATTCGCCATTAATTTTTACATACTCATAGGAGAAATCACAGGTCCACATAGTAGCTTTTTCTGTACCTAGACCCAAATCTACTGTAACTGTAATATCTTGCTCGGCCATAATATTCTTAAGGGCTTTATCATCAAAAGATATACCCATGCCTTTTTCTACAATGGTTACATCGCCAATGCGTAGAGATATTTTTTCCGGATCAGCTGCTGCCTCAGAATAACCAACAGCACATAAAATACGTCCCCAGTTGGCATCTTCACCAAAAAATGCTGTTTTTACTAGAGGAGATTTCGCAATGGCCATCACTGCCTTTTTGGCATCTGTATTGCTTGTAGCCCCTTGTACTGTAATTTCTAGGAATTTCGTAGCTCCCTCGCCATCATGAACAACTTGTTTGGCTAAATAAATACATACTTCTGTCAAAGCTGCCGTTAAGATGCCATATTCAGGGCAGTCTTTGGTTTCAATTATTTTGTTACCAGCCAAACCATTGGCCATAATGCTGGTCATATCATTGGTACTGCTGTCCCCATCAACGGAAATCATATTAAAGGATAGGTTAACAGCCTCAGTCAATGCTTCTTTTAGAATCGCTGGTGCAACAGCAGCATCGGTAGTAATAAAGCACAGCATAGTTGCCATATTCGGATGAATCATTCCAGATCCTTTAGAAATACCAGCAATGTGCACCATTTTGCCGCCTAATTCAAATTCATAAGCGCAGCTTTTAGGAAAAGTATCCGTGGTCATAATGGCTAAGGTAGCATTCTCATGACCTTTTTCATCTAGCTCCGCTACTGCTTTTTTTATTCCCGCATCAATTTTATCCATTTGCAAATTAACGCCAATAATTCCTGTCGAAGATACAATGACTTCATCATCTTTTATGCCAAGCTGCTCAGCAGTGATACGAGCCATGGACTTAGCATCTGTAAGACCTTGTGGGCCTGTGCAGGCATTAGCGCAACCAGAATTGACAACAACAGCAGAAGCAATACCTTTGTCAGCTACTGGGCGAGACACAAGAACGGGCGCCGCCGCCATTGTATTGGTGGTAAATACCGCTGCTACACTTGCAGGTACTGTGCTATAGATAACTGCTAAATCCAGTTTGCCACTTTTTTTAAGACCTGCCTTTATCCCTGATGCTTTAAACCCTTGGGGCGCTGTAATTCCGCCTGTAATTATTTTCAACATGAAATAACCTCCTCAAATTTTTATGGATATAATGCTATTTTGGTCAGTCCAGTATTTTCACTAAAGCCAAACATAACGTTAAAGTTTTGTACCGCTTGCCCTGCTGCACCTTTTACCAAATTATCAATTGCTGATACCACTACCACTCGGTTGGTGCGTGGGTCAATGTGCCAGCCTAAATCACAGAAGTTGGAACCGCGAGTATTTTTAACCGCTGGATATCCTCCCCGCCCTAAGAGACGAATAAAATATTCCTGTCCGTATAGTTCCTGAAAAGCTTGATCTACCATCTCGGGTGTTACCCCTTCCTTCAAGGTAGCATAACAAGTACTCAAAATACCTCGAGACATTGGGATGAGGTGGGGTGTAAAACTAATAATGGCTTCTTGCCCTGCTATTTCCGTCAGAGCCTGCTCAATTTCTGGCGTATGGCGATGGCCACCAATATTATATGCTTTGAGATTATCAAACATCTCTGCAAAATGATTGCCAAGGCTTAGACCACGCCCTGCCCCTGATATTCCTGATTTTGCATCTACCACAATAGTTTTTACATCAATTAAGCCGCCTTTGGCAAGGGGGGCTAAAGCCAAAATGCTAGCTGTTGTATAGCAACCTGCACTCCCAACAATCGTTGCATCTTTGATTTGCTGTCGGTAGAGTTCTGTTAAGCCATATACTGCCCCCGACTGTAAGTGTGTATGGGAAACCTTATACCACTCTTCATAAACCGCTTCATTACGAAAACGATAATCCGCACCTAAATCAATAATTTTAACGCCTTGCTCTACTAATTGTTTACCAATCCCCATAGCATGCCCATGAGGCAGTGCAATAAATACAGCCTGACTATCAGCAAATTGACTGATATCTTTCATACTGCTTAATTTTTTATCATAAAACCCACGTAAATGTGGATATATTTCAGAGATACATGCCCCTGTCTGACTCTCGGAGGTAATATGGGCAACTTCTACTTCTGGATGATTGAGCAAGATTCCTAATAATTCAGCTCCTGCATAACCTGTTGCACCAATAATACTAACTTTCATTGTCCTTCCCCCTTTTTATTCTTTATAATTATACACTCCAGCAGTATAATTATGCAATATTTTTTTATATTTTCTAGTACATATTCATTAAATTTTATTATAACCTTTCACTATAAAAAAGGACATCTTTAGTAGTATTAACCACTAAATTATAAAAGTCCTGCAAAATCGATCTATTTCGCAGGATTTTTACCTAGCTATATTATTACTATACACTAGAAATTCCAATAATATTGATTGTTTGTCCACATTTAGGACAATTGTTATTTGCAACCAGATAGCTTTTTTGATGTGTTCGATCAATAATAAGCTGACTGCACTTAGGACAATAGGTGTTGCCGCCATCTCCCCTCATATTACCGAGGTATACATAGTTTAAATATTGGCTTGCAATCTTTTTAGCTACTAGCATAGTAATTTCCGGCGTAGGCGGGGCATCCATTTTGTAATTAGGGAAATACCGAGAAAAATGCAATGGAATATTCGGATTTATCTTTGCCAGCCACTGGGCTAGTCCAATAATTTCTCTTTCATCATCATTAAGGCCTGGCACGAGCAGTGTAGTAATTTCTACATGGCAAGAAGTGGAAGCTAGTTCTACTGTTCTTTTTACCGACTCAAGGTCTCCGGCACATACCTTGTGATAATACTCACTATTAAAGGCTTTAACATCAATATTCATGGCATCAATATAAGGCAGCATTTCTTCCAAAGGCTTCGGGTTAATGAAACCGTTTGTCACTAGCACATTTTTTAGACCAGCATTTTGAATGCCCTTAGCAGTATCTACGACATATTCATACCAAACACTTGGCTCAGAATAGGTATAGGCTATACCGATATTGCCTTTTTTCCCATACTGTTTGGCTAATTCCACGGCATCCTCTGGTAATAGCTTTGTGGTATTGGGATGCTTTTGAGCAATCTCCCAGTTTTGGCAAAAGGAACAGGAAAAGTTGCACCCCCATGTACCAAGTGACAGTATTAAATGCCCCGGGTAAAAATGATAAAGAGGTTTCTTCTCAATCGGATCAAGAGCGTATGAGGAGCAGGCAGCATAGTTTTGTGTATATAATTTTTGTCCAATATTTCTGCGTACTCTACAAAAGCCTGCCCCTCCTTCCCCAATCACACATCCTTTGGGACATAGACCGCAAATTACGCCCTGACTATGGGGCTGATAATACATAGCCTCCCTCATATTGTAACCTCCATTATTTATAACGGGTCACGGTAAATCGATAGAGTTCTATTTCTTCGTCTATACCAATACCAGCCTTTTGCATCGCAATACTTAGCTGTTCTTCTACTGTTTCAACGCCTTCTAGCATAGGAAGCAACAAACCGCTGCGATTGCCTCTACGGACAATAACCCCATACTTCTGTGGGTCTAAGGTTTCAATACTATCTACGTGTTCTGGATTTCCCAGAATATCTACGCTCATGGTAATTTCGGATAATTCCTTAGCTTCGACTGGTTCAAATCTCGGGTCAGCGGTTCCAGCCTGAATGGCATTATGAATAATTTCACTGGCAATGCTAGGCTTTGTCGGCTGAAAAGTGCCAATACAACCTCGCAATTGGCCTTGTTTTTTTAAGGATACAAAAACTCCCGCCCGATTCGTTAGTACTAATTCTAACGAATCAGGTACAGGCAATACTGCCCCCGTCTCCAAAAAATGTTCTAAGCTAGCTCTTGCCAAAGCAACAGGCATGCTCTCCTTATCCATTTCTAGCTCCCCCTTTTGCTTTATTTTTCATTCGAATCAGAGCCACTGCATATCCTACACCAAAGGGAGCTTCATAGGATAATATCTCTGCAGCAGCCTCCATTCCCCCTACAATTCCCATCAGGAAAAAAATTGGTCTTAGGCCGCATTCCCCTGCCTCTTCTACTAAATTCGGATCTATATTCAATAACTCTTTTATATTAAGTTCTTGTAATGATTGCAGTACCTGCTTGTCAAATTCGGCAGCCTTAGGACTATAACCAGCTGGCGCACCGGGACTCAAACGATGAGATAAATCTCCCGATGCAATGACCGCTACCCTTTTGCCTACAATGGCAATCGCTTTTTGCACAGCCTTTCCAAAGGTATACATTTCTTCATAAGAAAGCATACCAACGGATATATGAACCAATTGTCCCTTAAAACCAGCTTGTTGCATATAATAAAGGGGCACTAAGGCACCATGGTCAAGATCAAGAGTTAGACGATAATCTTTGGCAACATCATCTGTTAGCTCTATTAAATTAACGCCAAGGCGTTCGGATTGTTTTAAAATATGTCTGGTGAGTAAACCATCTGTTTCAAAGCCTAAAAAAACGTCTGGAACACCAAAAGCACCAAAATTCCCTTTAAGCCGCGGGTGAATACTAATACTTACAGCGTCCTGAAAAAATGGTCCGTGAGGAGTTATTAATACAATCGTTTGAGGATTCTCCGCTTTAATGTAATTAGCAGCTTGCTGGGCAGCAGTTACTGTAACTGTCATGTTAGCTAGCTCACCTTTACCTATCTCAGGTATCATAATCGGTGGGTGAGGCATAAGTGCACAAATCATTGCATGTTCCATAAGGCTACTCCTTTCAATTTGGATAAGGAAAATTACAGACTCTCTTTCTATTATTTTACCACGTACTGATGAAAATGATACGCTAAGCCCTTTGCAATTTGTTCCGCTAATGCTTGCTGATAAGCAGCATCATTAAGCAAAAAGGCTTCCTGCTGATTTGTCAAATATCCCGTCTCTATCAGTACACCGGGCATTTTTATACCATTCAATAATAAAATTCGCAAATCCTCCTTAACCTGGCGTTTATTTCCTTTTGGAAATGCTTTAAGAGCTTGTTGTAATCGTTCTGCCAGTAGCTTACTTTCAGGAAATTTAGGGCTGTAAAAGACCTGGGCTCCTGACAAATTTCCGGTAGGAAAAGCATTACAATGTATGCTAACAAAAAACTCCGCTCCTGATTGTTCTATCATTTCAATTCGTTTTAACAAGTCCTTGCGTTTACCGCCTTTGCCTTTGGTATAATAATCAATATCCTCCTCGCGAGTCAAGGCTACGATAGCTCCATATTTTCGTAGCGTTTCTGCTAGCTTTATGGAAATTTTCATGGTTATCTCTTTTTCAATAACATTATTCGCTGTAGCACCGCTATCAATACCGCCATGGCCTGGATCAAGGATAATATTATGGCCAGCTAATACTGATAAATCTACATTTTCCATGTCTTCGCTAGCAAAATACGGAATAGATAATAAACTTATGAGGAACGCTGTAAGACTCAGCATTGTTAAAATTTTCTGCTTGGGGATTTTGATACAATAGAACCTCATTCTATATCACTCCCTCTTATAACTCCTCTACATCTTTATGCAAAAAACTGCTTTCCTATACAGCTATAGCTTAATTTAGTCCCATAGAGTAAAATAATAGTAACACTAAGAAATAAACGAGGAGGAAACAGATGCGTTTTAGTAGACTGTTTACTATTATATTATTATTTACCCTATCCTTTGTTTGGGCTGGCGGAACTAGTTATTTTGAAAAATTAATACCTGCCACACCTTCAGCAAAAACCATTCGTCAAGAACTCTCTAGTTCATGGGAACGAACCTACCGCCTCCTAGCTTTAAAAAGTGCGGTAGATGCTAAATTAGACAAAAAAAATTATACTAAAATTCAATATATCCCCCTCACCATGCAGCAAGCAATCATTGCGGTAGAAGATAATCGTTTTTACCGGCATGTGGGATTTGATATCGAGGGTATCCTGCGAGCGACATTAGTGAATATGCAGACAGGTACTTTCGCAGAGGGAGGCAGTACTATTACCCAACAATTGATTAAAAATCTTTTTCTATCGCAAGAAAAAACCTATGGCCGTAAAGCAGAGGAATTCCTCCTAGCTATTGATATGGAACTTCGATATTCTAAAGATGAAATCTTAGAAATGTATCTAAATTCTATTTATTATGGATCTGGTGCCTATAATATTGGCGATGCTGCACGAATTTATTTTGATAAATCACCTGTTAATCTTAATTTGGCGGAATGTGCAATGCTAGCAGGACTGCCGAATGCCCCTTCCCTTAATTCACCCTATGTTGATTTTAACGCTGCTAAACAACGACAAGGAATTGTATTATCGGTAATGGCGAAACAAGGATTCATTGGTCCCCAATTGGCCGAAGAAACAAAATCAGTACCTATAACGTTAGCACATTAAAAAAAGAGGCCGTAAGGCCTCTTTTGTATTAAAAATAATTTTTAATAATTTTCCAATCTGGATTACTTGAATCCATGGCATCATGCACAGTTGTGCGATAAGTGCGTTCAATTGTAAATTCTTTAATGTATGTATCTTCATTGATGTATTCTATTTCCTTAATCAAGCGCCCTTCATCTTGGATATTAAAAGCTATTACTTCGTAGTAATATTTGCCATTTTGTTTAATTAATTCTCTATTAATCATCCCCATCGATACAGGAGATTCATGTTCTTGGAAATTTTTGCTCAATGACTTTTTTGTAGCAAAAAATTGGACCTTTGGTGCTTTCATCAGTTCATATACTTCAGGAAAATAAAGTTTAAAGTCTTTTACTTTAATTGCCGTATCTGGTGTAAATCGCTGTGATTGTACTAAGGATTCTGGCTTATTACCATCGTACATCACTTCCATTTGCATGTGTACACCTTGTCGACTGAAAGAATGGGTAAAAGAATTTGCCTTAGCTTTTTTATATCCCTTCTCTTCCCAATCTGCTCTTGTCCACAACTGATTATCCGTATCAATTACCAAACGATAATCTCCATATAATGTTTGCATATTTTCTTTATTGTCTTTCAAACCAGCAAAAGCCACACTGGACATAACGACAAGTACAGAAAATACGAACATAGCTACTAATTTCCTCATAAATAAACCCCTTCCATTCTTTATTTTTCTTTATTTATAATTAAACATTTTCTACTTTATTCCTGCTAACCCATGTATGAAAATAGAAATTTAAAATGTAAAAAATCCAGAAAGAAAAATTCTTTCTGGATTTCGTATGATGTAATATTAACGCTTTGAGAACTGAGAAGCTTTACGCGCTTTTTTAAGACCGTATTTACGACGCTCTTTTTCTCGTGGATCGCGAGTAAGGAATCCAGCTTTTTTCAAAGACGGACGGTACTCAGCATCTACAAGAAGTAGTGCACGAGAAATGCCGTGACGAACTGCGCCAGCTTGACCTGAAGGACCGCCGCCCTCCACTTTAATCAACACATCGTATTTGCCAAGAGTTTCAGTCAAATTAAGGGGTTGTTTCACAATAAGTTCTAATGTTTTGCGGCCAAAGTATTCTGGTAAAGAACGGCCGTTGACAAGAACATTGCCTTCACCCGGAACCAGACGAACTCTGGCAACCGAGGTTTTTCTGCGGCCTGTGCCGTAGTAACTAACCAATGCCATAATATGTTCCTCCTTTCCGGATTATCTTACGTTAATTTCTAATACTTCTGGTAATTGTGCAGCATGTGGATGCTCAGCACCACGATACACTTGTAGTTTACGATACATTTGGCGACCTAGGCTATTCTTTGGTAACATACCCCGAATAGCTAGTTCAAGAACTCTTTCCGGTTTACTTTCTAACATTTGTCCCGCAGGAGTGAATGTAGTTCCACCTGGATAACCAGAATGACGGAAATAAGTTTTTTGAATTAATTTTTTACCAGTTAACGCTACTTTAGCAGCATTGATGACGATAACATGATCACCTGTATCAACATGCGGAGTAAAAGTCGGTTTATGTTTGCCACGAAGTACTTTTGCTACTTCAGCAGCTAATCTACCCAAAGTTTTACCTTCTGCATCTACAACATACCACTTACGTTCTACTGTGGCAGCATTTGCCATAAATGATTTCATGCGTTTACCTCCTTGTCACAACATTACAGAAAAATTGATTTTGTATCCTTGAGATTCCGGGGCTAACGGAAGTCATGGCATAAATCTCATAGAAACATTGTATTAAATTAGCTTGTCAATGTCAAGAAGTATCGACAGATAAATTTGTTTTTTTTTGTATAATTGGAAAATCTACCTGCTTTTAATATTTTACTTCTTTAAGATACAGTCCATGAGCTGGTGCTGTAATTCCTGCTTTTTTGCGGTCGCGGCCCTCTAAAATGGTCCTAAAGTCTGCAATACTGCGGCGCCCAGTACCAACGTCTATTAATGTACCTGTTAAGTTTCGTACCATATGATATAAAAAACCTGTCCCCCAAAAGGAAATTTCTAGCATATCATTTGCCCTTTGGCAATCTACAGACATAATGGTTCGTACAGGATTCATTGCTGACCCTCCTGAAGCACGAAAGGCAGAAAAGTCATGTGTGCCTACAATAATCTGTGATGTTTCCTCTATAGCTGCTAGATTTAATTCACGTGGGAAATGCCAAGCATAGTTTCGTAAGAATGGGTTTGGGATTTCATGCAAATATAATTTATATACATATATTTTGCTCTTAGCGGCAAACTGTGCATGAAAATCTTTACTTACTTCTTCTGCTTTGGTAACAACAATATCATGGGGTAGCAATCTCTTCGAAGCGGCAGCAATTCTCTCTGTAGGTATTGTGCCGCTAGTTCTGAAGTTTACTACTTGCCCATAGGCATGTACTCCTGCATCCGTCCGTCCGGCGCCATACATTTTTAAAGGATGGCCAAATACTTTTGCTAGCTTTACCTCTAAGATTTCTTGTATGCCAACACCATTCATTTGCCGTTGAAAACCATTATATGCCGTTCCTTCATATGCAACTGTCAACTTAATATTTCGCATTCTGCTTCACCTCAAAAGTGGCGTGACATTACCACGATGTAGTATATGTAAATAATATAAGGCTCTAGATAATGCTACATATAATAGCTTGGCATCAAAACTATTGTTTTTGAAGTCCTTATCAGAGGCATTCCAAATAATAACCCCATCAAATTCTAACCCCTTCGCCAGTGTAATGGGAAGCACCGAAATACCGCCTGCATAGGTAGCCGTTTCTTCAGTAATCAAGTTAATCTTACCCATTGGCAAGGATTGTTGGCTCAAAGCATTATATATCATAAGGCTTTCCTTATCAAGCTTCGTAATAATGCCTATGGACTTACAATCTTGCCTTTCAAATTTCTTAATCACTTCGACAATGGAAAGAAGAGCTTCTAAACTCGTCAGAACCTGTTGTATGACTGGTTTATGACCAATTTCGTATACAGGTATAGCCCGTGAATGTTCTCGCGGCATTACCTTATTAAAGCACTCTACAATTTCTCTAGCAGAGCGATAGCTATAATTTACTTCCCGATAGATTGATTTTACATTACCAAATATATCTTTCATTAGAAACTGCCAGCTATCTATGCTTCGATAAGAAGTAATACCTTGGGATATATCTCCCATGATGGTAAATGAGCTATTTCTTGACAATAACCTCAGTATGGTAAATTCTATAGCATTTAGATCCTGGGCTTCATCCACAACAATATGCTCAAATTTCTCAATATGATGGAGGCCATCAATTACGTTTTTTAGATAGCAAAGAGGAGCTAGATCCTCTCTCTCTACTTTGCCAGTATCCAAAATTTCTAAAGAGTATTTAGCAATAAAAGGTATATCTAGCTTTTTAAATTTGATACATTTAAAAATACTTTTATCTCGAAAGACTTCACCATAAGCAAGTAGAATATCTGTAATAAGCCATTGCTTAAAATGACGCCCGAGAAATTCTGTCCCTTGTTTAGCATATTGCTGAAACGTTTTATCCGTACTGCCCGTTGCCTGCTTTTGCCGAGCCTCTAATACTTCTAAAAAATTTTTCACTCTAAATTTGATATACCCCATAAAAGTGTTAATACGCTCATTATAGGAAATAGAATGGTGCTGGCCTTCCATAAATTTTTCTAGCTGATGTTCTCTGGTAATAAGTAGCTGACCATCAAAGAGATTTATTTCTTTGAGTTTTAGACAAAATTTTTCTATTTTTTTGACCATATAGGCATCTAGTACTTTGAGAAATTCTAAAGATCCTTTCAGCTGATCCACTTCACTTAACTGCTGACGACGCTGATCTTTCTCCTTATATTCTAAAAACAAATGAGCCTTCTCATCTTTATGTAGAGTGAAATTCTTTTCTGTAATCTTTGTTACTAAATCAAAGAAAGTGAATTGTTTCACATCTCCAGCATCGATTTCAGGCAGTAGTTCACAAATATAATCTAAAAATATTTTATTGGGAGCAATGACCATCATTTTTTGCGGATCTAATTTTTCATTATACAACAGGTAGGATAGGCGATGGAGTCCAATGGTACTTTTACCTGAGCCTGCAACACCTTGAATAATAATGACTTGATGCAGAGTTTCACGGATGATTTTATTTTGTTCGGCACGGATGGATGTAACAATATCTTTTAATTTATTACCTGTGCCTTGTAGTAGTCGTTCCGTTAAAAATGGATCGGCAATAAGCGCTTCTTTTTGTCTTAACACTAACTGATCCATGATATAATCATCAGATATTTTTTGCAAGGTTCCCTCGCTAATTTTATATTGCCTTTTTAGATTAACATCACCATGATAATAATAGCGACCTAGAACATCATAACTAGCACGCCCATCCTGACACTCATAGAAAATAGTCGCAACAGGATCGCGCCAATCAAAGACTAAAATATCCTCTACACCTTTAATTTCTAGCCTGCTAACTTTAACTCGGCCTATATAAAATTTTTCATAGTATTCTGTATCATCTTCGCGAAAATCCACCCTGCCAAAATACGGGTTGTCTAAAGCTCCCTGAATGTCAAATATTTTTTCAATATTATCATGTTTCATCATGGAATGTACATAAGAACTGACTTGATCTTTATATTCCAGTGATCGCCGTATTTGCTGACCACGTATATCAATATCTGCTTCTAGGGAAGATATGATTTCCTTCATTTCCTCAATTGTGCTATCTAGGTGCTTCTTTTCAATAGCAAAATCAGGATGCTGCATCGTCATAATAACCTCCTGAATCTATCTAAAAAGTTTTATTTTCTATGAAGCGCACTGCAACTAACGTCCCTATTAATAGCAATAAGATCCCATATGCTATCCAATCTTTGGCTTTGATTTTTAATTCTTTCATACGAGTGCGATAATCGCCCCCTCGGTAGCATCTAGCCTCCATGGCTATTGCCAGCTCATCTGCTCTTCGAAAAGCACTGATAAACAAGGGTATTAATAGAGGTATCATATTTCGAGCACGCCTTACTATATTTCCTGAAGTAAAATCGGCTCCCCTTGCCATTTGCGCTTTCATAATTCGATCCGTTTCTTCGAGAAGGGTAGGAATAAATCGCAAAGCAATTGTCATCATCATGGCAAGTTCATGGGCAGGCAGGCCTAGTTTCTTAAATGGTCTTAATAATCTTTCAAGGCCATCCGTTAAGGTGACAGGAGAAGTTGTAAATGTAAGTACTGAGGAAACGATAATTAAAAAGATCAGTCGAAGGGACATCATTATACCTTGCCGTAGCCCTTCTTGCGTCACTGTGAATATCCCCATGCTATATAGAACAGTCCCTGGTGTTGTAAAAATATGAATGAATAAGGTTAGAATAATAATAAACCATAAGGGTTTTAAGGAACGTAAGATCATAATTAGCGGTATGCCCGCTAAAGCTAAAATAATAGCGATAAAACCAGAGACCACGGCATAAGCCTCATAACTCTCAGCTAGAAAAACACTACTGATAAATAATATAGTACTAATAATCTTCGTTCGAGGATCTAATTGATGTATGATGGAACTTCCAGGGAAGTATTGTCCAAGCATAATATCTGCGAGCATTTTATCGTCTCCTTACAGCTGTCAGTACACTATCGATTGCAGCATCCATTGACACAACACTTTCATCAACGGTCAGGCCACGCTGATTAAACTTATTCATGAGTAGAGTAAGGGGAGGAACATCTACCCCTGCTTTTTTTAACTGTGACTGACAATCACGGAAAATATCTGCAGGTGATCCATCTAAACTAATTTGCCCATCATTCATAACGATGAGTCGGTTTGCCATACGGGCTATATCTTCCATATTGTGAGATACTAATACTACTGTAATATCTGTATTTTCATATAGTTTTATGATTTGCCCAAAAATTTCATCCCGGCCGCGAGGATCAAGGCCAGCAGATGGTTCATCTAATATTAAATAGGCTGGTTCTAAGGCAATGACTCCAGCAATGGCTACGCGACGCATTTGCCCCCCACTAAGCTGCAGTGGAGAGCGATTAGCGAATTGCTCATGTTCTAGACCAACAAATTCCATAGCCTTTTTTACACGACGCTCTACTTCAGCTTCTTCCATGCCCATATTGCGAGGACCAAAGGCAATATCTTCATAAACCGTTTCCTCGAATAATTGATGTTCGGGATATTGGAATACCATCCCCACCCTTTGCTTTCCGTGAAGAGCAGCTTCATCTTTGGAGTTGATATCTTGGCCCTCTACTGTTACTTGCCCCATTGTTGGTTTTAATAAGCCATTTAAATGCTGCAACAACGTAGATTTACCAGATCCTGTATGACCAATAATGCCAACAAATTCACCTTGCTTGATTTCAATATTAATATTTTTAATAGCTATTTTCTCATAAGGTGTCTTTGCCATATATATATATGAAATATCTTTCAAAATTATGGACATAAGGTCACCACCAGTTCCTCATCTGTAATAATTTTTTTTGGCAAATCAATATTATGCTGCCGCAGACGATATGCCATTTCTGCCGCTACTGGTACATCAAGTCCTAATTCTTTTAATAGGGTTACTTGGCTAAATATTTCACTAGGCAGACCTTCCATAACCACCTTACCACTATTCATAACGATTACCCGATCCGCTACTACTGCTTCTTCCATAAAATGCGTAATATAGACTACAGTGATCTTTTCTTCTTTATGTAATTTACATACAGTAGACAAGACTTCCTGCCGTCCTTTAGGGTCTAGCATGGCCGTAGGTTCATCGAGTACCAGGCAATCGGAGTGCATGGCTAACACGCCAGCAATTGCAACTCGCTGCTTTTGTCCGCCGGAAAGCAAATGAGGACTATGGTGTCGATATTCTTCCATATCTACAACTTTTAATGATTCCGTAACGCGTCTTCTAATTTCTGTAGGTTCAATCCCTAGATTTTCAGGCCCAAAAGCTACATCTTCTTCCACTACAGTAGCTACAATTTGGTTATCTGGATTTTGAAAGACCATGCCCACCCTTTGCCTGACCGGCCAAATATTATCATGATCAGAAGTATCAAGCCCTTTTACTAAACATTGTCCGCTGCTTGGTAGTAAAAGAGCATTAAAATGCTTAGCTAAGGTTGACTTACCTGAGCCATTAGCACCAATGATTGCAACAAATTCACCCTCATAAATGGACAGATTTATATGATCAAGTGCCATTACTTGCTGCCCATCATGAGCAGTATATGAATGGCACATTTCTTTCACAGTAATAAATGTTTCCATATGTACTCCTTTTAAGAACTAGAAATAAAGGCGACCTGTAAAGGCCGCCTTTTTCCCTATAAACCACAATAACCAGGCAACCAGGCCAAGTTATGCGCCCTTGTCACCTGGCCCATTTGTAAGTTTAGACCAATTCTAATATTACCATTGGAGCAGCATCGCCACGACGTGGTCCAAGTTTCATAATACGAGTATAGCCACCTTGACGATCAGCATATTTAGGAGCAATTGTTTCAAACAATTTTGTAACTACTTCTTCAGCCATGAGGTATGATAACACTTGGCGGCGAGCATGTAAATCACCGCGCTTAGCTAATGTAATCAATTTTTCGGCAAGGCCGTTGATTTCTTTAGCTTTAGCTTCTGTTGTCTCAATACGCTCGTATGCAAAGAAGGAAGTTAAAATGCTGCGGAACAACGCTTTACGTGCGCTAGAGTCCCGTCCTAACTTTCTATAGCCCATTTTCTTCCCTCCCCCTACTCTTCATCTTCACTAAGCCCAAGGCTCAGTTCGATAAGTTTTTTCTTTACTTCTTCCATTGATTTACGACCAAGGTTACGTACCTTCATCATATCATCTTCAGATTTTTGTACTAGCTCGGATACATTATTGATTCCAGCACGCTTCAAACAATTATAAGAACGTACGGAAAGATCTAAATCTTCAATCGTCATGTCCATTATTTTAGCATTGCTATCTTCTACAACCTCTGTAAAGGTTCCATCAGTAATTTCTTCTTCCGGAAGTATGCCCGCCAAATTTTGAAACAATTTTAAATGTGCTACCATAATACTAGCAGATTTGCTGACTGCTTCTTCTGGGCGCAAACTACCATCTGTCCATACTTCAAGAGTTAATTTATCATAATCTGTGACATTGCCGACACGGGTGTCTGTAATCTGGTAGTTAACTCTTTGAATAGGTGAAAAAATGGAGTCAATAGGAATAACACCAATTACATGATCAGGCTTTTTGTTCTTATCAGCAGGAACATAACCCCGTCCACGTTCTACTGTTAATTCCATTTTTAATGATCCGCTTGCATCGACTGTTGCCAAATGTAATTCTGGATTAAGTATCTCAATATCAGAATCTGTAATGATATCACCTGCTGTGACTTCACCTTCTGTAAGAGCTTCAATCCGTAATACTTTTGGTTCATCAGTATGCATTTTCAAGCACAATGTTTTCAAATTCAAGATGATGTCGGTAACGTCTTCCCGAACACCAGGGATGGTAGAAAACTCATGAAGAACACCGTCAATTTTAATAGATGTAATGGCAGCCCCAGTAAGAGAGGATAATAAGATACGACGCAAACTGTTACCTAGCGTAGTACCATAACCACGATCAAGGGGCTCACATACAAATTTACCATAACGACTGTTTTCACTAATTTCCACTATCTCAATCTTCGGTTTTTCGATTTCGATCATTGGGAAAAACCCTCCTCTTTGCGCACTATTACGTTACGCCATACCCACGGCGAGGGCATAAATTAGGATTATATGTTAGTGATTATCTAGAGTACAATTCAACAATGAAGTGTTCTTGAACTGGAGTATCAATTTCCTCACGGGTGGGGTAGCGCAATACTTTACCAGTCATTACCTCTTCCGCTGATCTTTCTAACCAAGATGGAAGAGTTTTGTTTGCAAAATTCTCTGCTATTTCTTTAAGTAGTGGTGACTCTTTGCTGGACTCACGCACTGAAATAACATCATCCGCTTTTAACAAGTAGGATGGAATATCTACTCTTTTACCATTGACAAGGAAATGTCTGTGACGAACCAATTGTCTTGCTTGTGTACGGCTTGCCGCAAAACCAAGACGGAACACCACATTATCCAATCTTCTTTCTAGTAATACTAGCAAATTCTCACCAGTAATACCTTTCTGACGATCAGCCTTATCAAAATAGCTACGGAATTGGCCTTCTAAGATGCCATAAACACGACGTGTTTTTTGTTTTTCACGAAGCTGAACACCGTACTCGGAAACTTTTTTACGAGTTTGTCCTTGTCCATGTTGGCCAGGTGCAAAAGCACGTTTAGCAAATGAGCATTTATCAGTATAGCATCTTTCGCCTTTAAGATATAATTTTACGCCTTCACGACGGCATAAGCGACAAACAGGTCCTGTATATTTAGCCATATATATTTAACACCTCCCGAAACTTTTTAAACTCTTCTACGCTTAGGCGGACGACATCCATTATGAGGTACTGGTGTGCAATCCTTGATGGAACTTACTTCCAATCCAGATGCTTGCAGTGATCTAATGGCTGCTTCCCGACCTGAGCCAGGTCCTTTTACGAATACTTCTACATGTTTAAGACCATGTTCCATTGCCGCTTTCGCAGCTGTTTCTGCTGCCATTTGTGCAGCAAAAGGGGTGCTCTTACGAGAACCTCTGAAACCAAGTCCGCCAGCACTAGCCCATGAAAGAGCATTACCTTTTGTATCAGTAATCGTTACGATAGTGTTGTTAAAAGTAGAACGAATATGTGCTTGACCATGTTCAATATTTTTGCGTTCTTTTCTTTTAGGTCTAATAACTTTCTTAGCAACCAATCTTTATCCCTCCTTTACTATTTCTTCTTTTTCGCCCCAACGGTTCTCTTAGGTCCTTTGCGAGTACGGGCATTCGTTTTTGTGCGTTGACCGCGTACAGGAAGACCCATACGATGACGCTTACCACGATAGCAACCGATTTCGATTAGACGTTTAATGTTGAGTGACTGTTCACGACGTAAATCGCCTTCCACTCTATAGTTTTTATCAATAGCCTCACGTAGTTTTACAACTTCTTCTTCTGTTAAATCACGAGTGCGTGTATCAGGACTAATCCCAGTAGCCGCGATGATTTCTTTGGAAGTTGTAAGACCAATACCAAAAATATATGTTAAAGCGATTTCAATTCTTTTATCACGTGGTAAATCTACTCCGGCAATACGTGCCATGTATAGTACACCTCCTATCCTTGCTTTTGTTTATGTTTAGGATTTTCGCAAATCACCATTACATGTCCATTGCGTTTGATAACCTTACATTTTTCACAAATGGTCTTGACCGACGCTCTTACTTTCATTTGCCAGTCCTCCTTTTCATATATTCACGAACTCGCGCAATCAACGTTACATCGAAAGCCAACTTCTTTACGAATCCGCTATTTGAAACGGTAGGTAATACGGCCGCGCTTTAAGTCATAAGGCGTAAGTTCTACAGTTACTTTATCTCCAGGCAAAATTCGTATAAAATTCATGCGTATCTTACCTGATACATGCGCCAGTACGACATGCTCGTTTTCCAGCTTAACCTGGAACATAGCATTAGGCAAGGCTTCGAGAACCGTACCTTCAACCTCAATTGCATCTTGTTTGGACACGAGACATCCCTCCTAGTCCGCTTTTCACAAATTATCTGCTTTGTATAAAATCTTTATGGCTTGCCGGATTTCTTCATCTGTTATTTTCATACCAGTTTGAAGTTTCTCCGCCAGACCTTGGGCAATAGGTGCAAGAACATTGACATGCCTAATGTTTTTCTGCTTGGGATTTTTGACCTTTCGATCTCTGCCGTTTGCCAGCAAAAGATAGTTATTCTTCAAAGTTCCAATCACCAGATACACATTAGTTTGATCACGTCCAGCATTACTAGTAACAAGTTGACCATTTACTATATTCACTACTGACACCAGAGCTGCCTCCTATAACTTAGTTAGAATCTCTGGCTTACCGTCAGTAATGGCAATGGAATGTTCAAAATGCGCTGAGCGCTTACCGTCAAGAGTTACAACTGTCCAACCGTCGTCAAGTGTCTCAACTTCATATGTGCCCAGATTAACCATCGGCTCTATTGCCAAAGTCATACCAGCTTTTAATCGTGGACCACGGCCAGGACTGCCAAAATTAGGCACCTGTGGATCTTCATGCATACTCCGACCAATACCATGCCCAACATAATCACGCACTACACCAAAACCATGTTGCTCGACGTGAAGCTGGACAGCATGGGAAATATCACTCAAACGATTACCAACAATAGCTTGCTCAATACCCTTGTATAGAGACTCTTCTGTTACATCCAAAAGTTTCTGTACTTCGGCATCGATCTCACCAACCGGAACCGTTATCGCAGCATCACCATTGTATCCATTAATTACCGCGCCAATGTCAATACTAACATTATCCCCATTTTTTAACTTTCTTAGTCCTGGAATACCATGTACTACTTCTTCATTTATAGAAGCACAAATGTTTCCAGTAAAGCCGTGATATCCCTTAAATGCAGGGATAGCACCACGGCTTTTTATATATTCTTCGGCAATTTCATCCAGATCCAGCGTTGTGACACCAGGTTTAACAGCTTTCTTCACTTCTACGTGAGTCTCAGCTACTATTTTTCCAGCGTCACGCAGGTAGTTTATTTCCCGCTCTGATTTAAGTATGATCATACCTATTTGCCCCTCAGACTATTTACTATATCAGAAAATACAATTTCAATGGACTGACGGCCATCAATTTCACTATAAAGACCTTGACCTTGATAGTATTCAATCAATGGTTTCGTCTGTTCACTATATACGGTTAAACGTTTTGTAACCGTTTCTTCCGTATCGTCTGCACGCTGATATAGTTCTCCATCGCATTTATCACATATACTGCCTTTGGAGGAAGGATTAAATGCTACATGGAAAGTCGCTCCGCAACCTTTGCAGATGCGGCGACCTGTCATGCGCCCAACCAATTCTTCAACAGGAACGGTAATGTTAACAACACGATCAAGTTTCATGCCGAGTTCCGTTAACGTACCATCCAAAGCATTAGCTTGTTCAGTGGTACGAGGAAACCCGTCTAGAATGAAGCCTTTCTGACAATCAGGTTTCGCTAGTCTTTCTTTTACGATTCCGATAGTTATACTATCAGGAACGAGTTGCCCAGCATCCATACAAGCTTTTGCTTGCATGCCAAGTTCTGTTCCTTCTTTAACAGCTGCCCGAAACATATCACCAGTTGAAATATGAGGGATATGAAACTCTGCAACTAGTTCAGCCGCCTGCGTACCTTTACCAGCCCCAGGCGGTCCCATTAAAAGGATGTACATTGCGAAAGTCACCTCCCTACTATTTCATGAAACCTTGATAGTGACGCATAAGTACCAGCGCCTCTATTTGTTTCATTGTATCAAGTGCCACGCCTACTACAATTAAAAGGGCGGTGCCACCAAAATAAACCCCGGGAATATTTGTCACAGCTGCTATAAAGTTAGGCAGTATGGCAATTAGTGCAAGAAATATGGAACCTGCAAGGGTAATTCTGGTCATGACTCTATCCAAATAATCAGCAGTCGGTTTACCCGGGCGCAGTCCTGGAATAAATCCA
>Ga0074198_1000129_pt1 | contig 114461 bp, 92 predicted proteins | sample EPASupsiteSAE323_FD_64527 | JGI IMG/M metagenome (GOLD analysis project Ga0074198, IMG submission 64527) | Bioremediated contaminated groundwater from EPA Superfund site, New Mexico - Sample SAE3-23 | ecosystem: Environmental > Aquatic > Deep subsurface > Groundwater > Contaminated ... | reverse complement strand
TCGAATATTACAATCGTCGACGGATCAAGGCAAAGCTAAAGGGCTTGCCGCCTGCTTCTCACAGACAACAAGCCCTTTCGGCTGCTTAACTAAATCTTTGTCTAACTTTCTGGGGTCATTTCATCTGTGGCGCTTTTTTTATGCCTTAAACTGAGACACTAGATTTCCTAAATGATTGGACATCCCATGAAGTTTTTCTATGGAATGAGTGATTTCCTGAGATGCGGCCGCTTGCTGCTGACATACTGCAGCAATTTCATGAGCACCACCAGTATTACGAGAAGCTAAAAGGCTAATACTGCCTAACGCTTGCATGGCCTCTCTACATAACCCAACTTGGCTTTCGGTCTCTACTGTAATATTATGAGCTTGTACGCGAACTTGCTGTACGGCATCCACAATTTTCCGAAAGGCAACACCACTTGTTTGTGCCATTTCTAGCCCCTGCTCTACCTCGTCAACACTCTTTTGCATGGCTATTACAGAACCGTTGGTTTGTGCTTGAATTCTAGCTATAAGCATTGCAATATTTTGGGCAGCAAGATCTGATTGTTCCGCTAGCCTTCGTACTTCCTCAGCCACTACAGCAAATCCCCTACCAGCCTCCCCTGCCCGCGCAGCTTCAATGGCTGCATTTAAGGCTAACAGATTCGTTTGGTTCGCAATCTGACTAATCATACCCGTGATGGCACCAATTTCTTTCGTACTCTCTCCTAATAAAAGAACCGTATTGGCTGTTCCAGCAACCATTTCTTTTATATTTTCCATCTTAGCCACCGTATCATTAATTATCCTCTGCCCTTGCAACGCTGCCGATGAACACTCATCACTAGAAGTTGCAGCTTGCCCAATATTCTCTGATACAGCAACGGTAATCTCAACCAGTCTTTGTAACAGTTCTTCTGTCTTTTTCGTATCTTTTCCTTGCATAGCGATTTGCTCAGCGATGGCCTCGACAGACTGTGATACTTGAACGCTCCCCGCCCGAGACTCCTCCGAAGTGGCAGCAACACTATTGGTTGATTCTAAAACAAGAGTGGATGATTCTTTTACTGAATGAACAATCCCTCGCAAACTGCCTGTCATACCATTAAAAGCCTTGACGACATGTTTTAATTCATCATGTCGATGATTCTTCATAGTATGAGTCAAATTGCCCCCAGCAACGATTTTTACGCCTCTGGCTAACTCTTTCAACGGAGCCAACGCTTTCCTTGTAAGAAATACACCAATAATAACAAAGATTATAATGATACACAAAGTAACTGTAATTACATCTTTGACCATATTATAAGCGGATTGTAAGGCAACATGCTTAGGATAGGCAGAAACAACAACCCATTTTGTATTCCCAACAGGCCGGTACGATATAAAATACTCCTGACCTCGAAATACCCCCATGGTAGTGCCTGTTTCTTGGTCTAAGGCCACTTGATAATATGCCTCCTCCAACGGTTTAGACTCCGCAACAGCTGAGGAATCGCCTTGATAAAATATCGGAACTCGCTGCTTATTAACAATGGTAACAGAATATCCTGGATTCTGAGATAATATCTGCTCCACCATACCATTCACATTTTGCAAGGATAAATTGGCACCTAGCATTCCTTGCACTTTATTATCAATCCCATAAATAGGAACAGAAGCAATAATCGTTAACTGATCGTTACTTTTACTATGCACAGGGTCAGAGAAATTCACCTCTCCCTGTATCGTCTTTTGAAAATAAATTCGATCTGCAACATTCACCAATGCAGCACTATCCGTCCGCGCTATTTGATTACCATCTGCCTTCGCGACAAATAGGGTTTCATTACTACCATACCAAGGTTTCACCTGATTTAAATAATTTGCAGTTGTATCTTTTTCCATACTACGAAGTACGGGACTAGCACTGGCAACTAATAAAAAGTTTTTCTTTGCTTGAAAATTAGCTCCAATATCACTGGCAATTCGATCCGCCACTTTATTATTTTTCTCAACAGCAGCCTGGGTAAGACTTTCCATAGTTTGCACCGTAAAATACCAACCAATAATACTAAGGGGTATCACACATGTCATAATAATTAACATGGTTGCTTGGGTCACGAGAGATGACCAAGAAAAAATACCCTTCTTTAAGAATTGAAAATACAAGCTTATTTTTTTCATTTTTTTTATAATGCGCTGAAACATATGTAAAGAATCCTCCTATGTATAATTATATTGCCTCGTTTATAAATAAAAGGCCATGATATTCATGACCTTATATTTATATCTATATTTACTTTTCTAAATTATTTCTTCATTTTTGTAATGGGCACAAAGCCATTCTTCTCAGCAAAGGCATCTTGAAATTCCTTGCCCGTTGCAAAGTCAATGAATGCTTTTACCGCACCTGTTGGTTCACCTTTTGTAAACATGCGACCAAAGGTATATACAGGATATGTTCCATTGATAACATTATCAACAGAGTATTTTACCCCATTATAAGCTAGAGCTTTTATACTTTGATCGACATAAGCAGCGTCAACATAGCCAATCGCACCTGGTGTGCTCGCAATACCCGATCGTACTGCGCCGTTTGAATCTTGAATTACAGCATTATCCGTGAAAATCGCGCCCTTTAACACCACATCAGCAATGGTTGCCCGGGAACCTGAGGATTTGGCCCGATGAATCAACGTAATTTTTTGATCCTTGCCCCCAACTTCTTTCCAGTTAGTGATTTTCCCCGTCATAATATCCACATATTGAGTTGCAGATAAATTGTCAACACTTACATCTGTATTGGCAATGAATACAAAAGGAATTCCTACAAGTTTTGTTTCCACAAGCCCTTTATCTTTTAAATTATCTTGAAGAGCAACATCGGAGTTACCAATATTGACCGATCCAGCAGCCACTTGGTTTTGACCAGTGAAAGATCCACCACCGGCGATGTTTACCGTTGCTTGGGTATATTTATTTTGAAATTGTTCTTGGGCAGGTTTTAGTAGCGGCAATAACGCTGTCGAACCAGATGCTGTTACGGTTCCTTTAATGTCATCGCTAACCTTGGCTTCTTCTTTTTTACCACCACAGCCAGCCACTAAACTAACACCCACTAGTAAAGTCGCCACAGTCAAAAGTATTTTATGTTTTTGGAAAAATTTCATTTCTAGACCTCCTATAAATTTTTACTATAGTTATATTGTAAAACTATACATAAAATTATGTGTTAGGATCATGTTAATTTTATGTTAATACTAGCCATTTTCAGTACATACAATAGCAACTTTGCCAAACCAATTTGCATTTCTTTTTCACAATACTGGCGGCCTCCGCTAGGTCTCCAGGGTTTTTAAATTTTCGTCCTGTATTTGTTAAAACAGCAATAGAGATAGAAACGATAGGAAATTTTTCTTCGATTCCATGACGATTTTTGGCAAAAATGTATTCCCGTTTTTTATCTTCTTCTGTATAAAATCCTTTAATTCGCGTATCAAAGCATTCAATAATCCTTTTGCATATAGAGATAACATCAACCTCTTTCATTACTGCAATAAAATCGTCACCACCAATATGTCCGATAAAAACATCCATTATATTACTTTCCATTAATTGAGACTGGATAATTTGCGCTGTCATACACAATATTTTATCTCCATTATCAAAACCATAAACATCATTATAGGCTTTAAAATTGTCCAAATCAAAATACAATATAGCATACGGCTCTTCTGATTCAATCACTAGTTTTAATTTTTCCTCAATTAATATATTACCAGGTAGACCACTTAACGGATTACTATGCTTGGCTCGATTAATCTCCAAATGAGTGGTTTTCTCTAGTAATTGTTTTACCGTGGTAATACCATAGTAATCATCGTGCTTAGTTATAACAATATAATCATATAAACTATCCTCGCCCCGAGCTACAGCTGATTTTGAAACTTGTTCTAAAGGTGTGCTATAATCTACAGCCAAAAAATTCTGATCCATAAGTAAACCAATGGGACGATTCATATAGACAGAAATTCCATATTTTGTTGCCAAATGAATTAGGAATTTATTTTTCATCAGTATCCCTACAGGACTGCTGCCTTGTAAAATGGTAACTCCCATGATATTGGGATTGTCATGAAAATATGTTAGTACTTGGCTGCCTGTAGTCATAGCCGAAAATCCTTGATCACGTCTACTAATCTCACCAATGGGTATGGTTAAGGGGGTGTGAAAGGCTTCTTGTTTTTTCCTACTATTTTTATTTAGAATAACTTCCTTTACTTTTGGACTAATATCTAAGAACTCTGGTGCAGGTCTTTGTAAAAGATAACCCTGTCCATAGGGTATACCAATGCCAATTAGAGTATTGAGCTCATCGATGGTTTCAATCCCTTCCGCTATCATCTTCATATTAGCCACTAGAGAAAACTCATAAAACGCCTTCATCAATGCTTGCTTTAAAGCATCTTTATCAATATTACGGACTAAGTCCATATCGATTTTAATAAACTGGGGCCGTGTTTCGGCTAATAATTTTAAACCAGAGTAGCCTGATCCTGTATCATCAATGGCAATTTTATAACCTTGACTCGTATAATTATCAAGAACTTGTCGGAAACTTTTATAGTCTTCAATAGAGTTTTTTTCTGTAATTTCAAAAATAATACTACTAGCATCTATTTTATAATGAGCCAACATATCTAAGGTAACACCTTTTTGAAAACGGGGGTCGTTAATGATATTAGGATCAACATTGATAAATAGCATTTTATTAGCCCCTAAACCATTTGCCCGAGCAAAGGCCTTACTCCGGCATAGAAACTCTAGTTCCCACACCTTATTAAAGTTTTCTGCTGCTAAAAACAAAGCATCCGGCCTCTCTAGTAATGATCCTTGAGGCCCCCTACTCAAAGCCTCATAACCAAACACTTCTCCATCCGTAAGAGATACAATGGGCTGAAAAACAGCTTTTATTTCTTTGTTTACTAGGATTCTTTCCAACTCATTATAAATTTCTTTATCTTCTTGATCATTCTCTATTATTTCTTTATTAAGACTATTATCAATCGCACATAGGCTCATAACGCCTTCTTCTCCCCTTTATGCTTTATGCTTTTTTCTTTATAACTAATCATAAACACTTCTTCTGATCCTAATGTTATGTAATAATTAAGCTTTCGTTAACATTTTTTTCTGGCTACTTTTATGACTAGATTGCCCTTGGTGTAACACAAAGGATTTCCACTGAAAGTACTAAGAATTCATCATTCTCACTTCAATTTATTGTTTATTCCGCTATACATAATAGCTCAAAATTTTACATAACTTTCTATAGCATTTTCCCCTTAAATAAGTATATAATGAAATTAAAAAATAAAGAGAAAGGCTGGGATATTTTATGTCGATTTGGCAAGTGCAGCTAGATAGCAGAGATGTTAGTCAATATCGGAAAAAATTGAACAATCAAGGATTTATTTCAGCTAGTTATTACTCATCCAATGGTTTTGACCTCAAAAAAATGAGAAAGATGGCCCTTGAAGGAAAAATCGACGCTATGCGTTGCATTATTGGAAAATCAACACGTTGGTACTATTCCGAAATTCAAGCCGAAATAGCACGCCTTAGAGGGGAATTATATTAAAATAGGGTTCAAGCTTTTCTTTTGATTTAAAATCAATTATAAGAAAAGCCTGAACCCTATTTTTTTACTCACATAAGATTTTTTTCAGTTCGGTTACGGTTTTGATAATACGGTTAGGCCCTGCTTCCTTTAGTTCATCATAACTGCCATAGCCATAAGAAACGCCAATCACAGCAATATTATTCTCCTTGGCCCCCAAAATATCAAATTTCCGATCTCCAACCATAATGATACTGCGCAAATCAATATCCTTGATTTCAGACAGAACAGCAGCAATAACCTCACTCTTTTCTACCCTTGTTCCATCTAATTCACTGCCAATTACCCCTGTAAAATAATGATATAGCCCAAAGTGTTCTAAGATCTTTACAGAAAAAACCGTTGGTTTTGAAGTGGCAACAAATAAGGTTTTCCCTTGACTCTGCAATGTTTCTAAGAGTTCTTTCATTCCTTCATATACTGCATTTTCATATAAGCCAACCTTAGAAAAACGCTCCCGATAATATTGCAGAGCCAGATTGGCCTCTTCATCATTTAGCTGATAGAATTCTTTAAAGGATGCAAGTAGTGGCGGTCCAATAAAAGGCGTAAGTTTTTCTAAATTCTCTTCGATAATTCCTAGTTTACTAAGAGCATATTGAACCGACTTAGTGATCCCTGGTTTAGGATCTGTTAAGGTCCCATCAAGATCAAATAAGATAGTTTTATACATAATGAACCTGTCCATCAGAAAAGGATGCAATACGCACCAAGGATTCTACTCGATAACCAGCATTTTTTAGTTTCTCAGCTCCTGGCTGAAATGACTTTTCAATCACTATACCAATTCCCATAACCTTAGCGCCAGCTTGTTCTACAATATTGGTAAGGCCAAGGGCAGCTTCACCATTTGCCAAGAAATCATCAATAATAATAACATTATCATCAGCTGCTAATAATTCTCTGGAAATTGTCACATAATTACTCTCCTTTTTAGTAAAGGAATACACCGTTGTACTATAAACATCATCATTACCTACCGCAGATTTTTTCTTTCTCGCAAATACAACAGGTACTTGCAGGGCCAATCCTACCATGATGGCAACAGCAATGCCCGAGGATTCAATCGTTACTACTTTCGTTACATTATTATTTTTAAACCGCAGCGCAAACTCTTCTCCCAGTTGCACCATCAGTTTTGGATCTAATTGGTGATTCAAAAAGGAATCTACTTTCAGCAAAGAATTCTGGATGACCACTCCCTCCGCTTGAATCTTATCCTTCAATAACTGCATAACGTACCTCCAAACTCATATTATACAGATTGTATCACACTCCTATTCATAAGTTAAGCAATGGGCATAAACAAGTTAGAAGAAATTTCATTCCTCATAAAAGATGTATTTGATATTGCACAAAATTAACGATCTCCTTTAACGAACAATATCATCTACATCAAGAGATTCTTTTGCTACTACACGAACTACAATACGATAGGGTAAGTTTACAATTTGCTGGGGCGGTTTGCTAATCCAACCCGTTTGTACACCAACTTGACGGGGTGAATCATCTTGGCGTATACGTATTTTTTCACCTTGCACCTCAATAACTGCATATTCCTTTTCGCCGCCAATACGGATTTCTTCATTATAATCTTTTCTAAGAGTAATCGTCTTTAGCAGTTTATTATCTATCCGAATTTCAGCCGTTACATTGCCCGATTTAGGAAATAAAATCACACTAAAAGCAATCCCTATGATGGAAAATAAGGACAATACTCCAATTAACCATTTGTCTGCTATTGTTACTCCCATTTTTCCCATTATCCATCCTCCTGTTAACTGAGCCTATGAATATTATTTTACACTGATTTAGAATAATTCATAGAATTTAATTTCATTTTCCTCAAATACTATGAATAGGAACCTCAGATAAGGAGGCTATCATTTATGAAATCGAAGCATCGACACAAACAAATCCAACGAATCCAAAAAAAATATAAGAATCTTGCTGGTATAGTTGCTGCTGCAACCATACTATCAACGACCATGTTGCCAGGAACGCCTGCACCCGTGGCCCACGCAGCATCCATTTCAAGTTCTTCTAATATTACGGCTACCACTTCACAGGATATTGGAAAAACAAGTGATCCTGCACCTCAAATCAAATTCAGTGCTAAAGATGCACCTATTAAAGAAATCAAAAATGTCCAAAAGCCTACACCTGAAGCTAAGCAAGAGGCTAAAGCTCCAGAGCCTGTACCTGAAACCAAGCAAGAGGCTAAAGCTCCAGAGCCTGTACCTGAAGCTAAGCAAGAGGCTAAAGCTCCAGAGCCTGTACCTGAAACTACCGCCAATCCGCCAATTGATTATAAACATATTTTGGAAGTTTCAGCAACGGCTTATGCCCCTGGACCTCATGACAATGCTCAATGGGGAAACAAAACCTATATTGGCAGCCAAGTGCGTCCTGGTATCATTGCTGTCGATCCTAAGGTCATTCCCCTGGGTTCACGTGTATATCTTCAGTATCCTGATGGTCGTGGTGAATATGCCGTGGCAGAAGATACAGGAGGTGCTATTAAAGGCAACCGAGTTGATGTTGCCAAATGGACGGTAGGTGAAGCCCAAGACTTTGGCATCCAGAAGGTCAAAGTCTACGTTATCAGCACACCAGAAAAGACCTAAGATATAGAAAACTCGACTTATAGCAAACCTTCATTGCCCTTGCCTGAAATGAATATAGTATCTAATTTTTGATTGGTCAAAAGAAACAGCGGTATAGAAATGCTATATATCATTTAATATAGCATTTCTATACCGCTCATCTTTAACTGCTAGCAGGCTTTTCAACAAATGCCAAGCAATCCTGACCTGATGATTCCTTAACAATCTCACAAGGTAACCTGCCACTTTTAAATCCCATTGCTTTACAACCATAAGGGAAGTGTTTATCCCAAGTTGTATAGAGGTACATGCATTTTCTGCAAAAAGGTTTTTGTAAATTCACACTACCACCTCTAAATACTTATCATTAGAAAAAGCTAGAATCTTTGTATTGTAACAAAGACTCCAGCTTATTATATCATTGTTTAAAGGCATCATAAACTTTTTGGTATTCCGGTTCAGGGGAAATTGACTTGTAAATATAAAGATGAACTCCATTAGGATCATTAATGACAAAACTTCTCTCCCCCCAAGGCTTATCTTGCAATTCTTGATAAATATGCAATCCTTCAGCCTTTAAACGGCGATATTCAGCGTCTACATCATCCACTTCAAAGGAAAGAATCAAACCCTTACCATTAAAGAATTCCCCCTCTTCTCGTTGAGGTAAAGTAAAGCTTATGCCATGGGGCAAATCCCGAGAGAGTAATTCTATATACCAATCACTTTCATATACTAATTGAAAATCAAAGTACTTCATATAGAATTCTTTTGATTCTTGCAGTTTATTGGTACTAATCGTTGAATCTACCCGCTTAATTCTCATAAAATGTCTCTCCTTCAGCTAAATCATTAAAATACGATTCATAGGAAATTCCTATAAAACATATTTAGATTCTTACTTAATTATATTACTTATTCAACCTTTTATACTAAACTCCTGCCCAAAATATAAACTAGTATTGAATATTCCCTTATAGCTCATCCTCAGATAGTTCTCCCATCAGCATAATAAACTTTTCTACCAAAACGGGATCAAACTGTGTCCCAGCCCCTCGTTTTAGTTCTTTTAAAGCTTCCTGTTGATTGAGAGCCTTACTATAAGCGCGATCACTTCGCATTGCACTATAAGCATCAACGATTCCAATGATACGAGCCTCATAGGGAATATATTCTCCTTGTAACCCTAAAGGATAACCTTGCCCATTCCACCATTCATGATGTTTTAGTACCCAATCTGCAATGGGTGTTAATTCGAGTGATACAAGAGCAATGCGTTGACCAACTTCCGAATGCCGTCTCAACTCGATAATTTCTCTTTCCGTAAGGGCACCGGATTTATAAATAATATAGTCCGGTATTCCCACCTTACCAACATCATAAAACTGAGATAACAAACGAATATCCTTCAATGCCCCTTCTGGATAACCGCTTGCTTTAGCCAACTGTACTGCCAATTTTTCTATACGACGAGCACGGCTCGTAGCAGCACCCTCTCGCACTTCTAACCGTTTCATCATTGTGTGTACAATGGAATCTCGGGTGCTTTGCGCACGTTGCATTTTTTCTCGATACATGTGATTATCCGCTTCTTTAAATAACTCTGTTACATTCATATGATTCTTTTCATTGGAAGCGTATCCTGTAGATATACTTAAATGTACAGTATTCTGCAACTCATTATACTCATTTACACGAACCTTTATTTTTTCGCATAAATCAGCCAGATTTTCCCGATCCCCTCCAGGTAATAGTATGGCAAATTCATCTCCACCAATACGTGCTAGCTGGCCGATATTAGAAAATATGCCACTCATGATCCGCGCTGCCGCTAATAATATTCCATCACCAATGGCATGACCTAAGGTATCATTGATAATTTTCAATCCATCCACATCGCAGATTATTAACCCGAGTAACGCTGTGTTATTTTCCTTTAACTTTACTATCTCTGCTTCAAAATAATTACGGTTAAAAAGTCCCGTAAGAGTATCATGGGAGGAAAGAAAGCGTAATTCTTCCTCAATCCGCCGACGTTCCATTAATTCCCCTTGTGCAATCGCATATAAACGGGCATTATCTAGCGCAATAGCAGCAGCAACCGCAAACTGCTGAATCATTTCAATAATCTCATTTTGACCTCGATCGAAAGGTTTAAAATATAAAAGACAAATAAGAGCTATCACTTCTTTTCGAACGGAAAGAGGTACAACCATAAGAGTCGTAAGTGATCCATCCATGGCATTCGGCAGATATCGCTGCCCACCTTTGTATTCCTCCGTCATTAACGTTTCACCAGTTACAAAAGATTGCCACATTAAAGTTTCATCCTCTGCTAAGTATGTATCTTTATACCCTGGTAAAATATCCATTTCTTCTTTTATACATAATTTTCCTTTATCCTCCTCTGGCAGAAGAATAAATCCTCCCTGGGCGCCAGTCATTATGATACCCTCTTCAAGCACTGTGCTAGTAATCTTCTGAGAATCAAGTGTATTCATAAGACGAACAGTACTGTTTTGCAAGGTTGCCAAACCCTTATTTTGAAGAATAATTTGTTCTTCAATTTGTTTGCGTCTTGCAACAGCCTGAATGAGCTCTTGTGAACTGAGTTCCATGGAACGTTCCAAACGATTTAAATCATTATCATATTGATGATAAGCATCATTAACAGCACTAATGAATCTTTCAAAAGCTGCTGGAACTTCTCGAACTTCTTTTAAATAGCGTTTGCATTGCCTTTGTAGTAAACCATGATATTGTACATCCATATTTAATCTTCTGCCAAAATCGTAATCGTCATAGTTTGATTGTGCAATTCACACTTTGTACCAGGATGAAAGGGTGAAATTTCTCCATAAGAATAAAAGCCAGTAAGGACTGCCTTCTCTCCTAGAACGTCTCGTACAGCTTCTGCTTCTTCTTCCACTCGTTGGGTTAATATAAATTTCCGACCAACACAACTAACAAGAATTGCCAGCTGCGCCCTTACTCCACTTAAAAATTGAGAACTGATTTGTGCAGCTTCTTCTGCCCCTTTTACCATTCCAGTATAATTTCCCTTCATTAAACGGCCATATAGGCCTTGGGGGATATCACCTGCAAAAGTGATACTTCCAGCTTCTTCATCCATGGATAAAATGGTTCGTACTAAACCTTGTTCGTTCATAAGCACTTCTAGGGGAAAGAACATACCACTCGCTGGCAACTTGTTTGCATACTCTCCTAGGTATTGCTTATATAGTTCTAATGCGGATTTATGATCCAGTTCATATAATACATTACCCTGTGCTCGCGTAATAAGCCGTTCAGGTCCAAAAGAATCAAAACCGCCAGCAGAGGCATAACTCACTTTTAATCGATCTCCATAAAGTCCAACTGCAACAATTTCTCTTTCTGCAGCAGCCTCATTTAATAACACAACAGACTTTTCAAATCGATCCCCATCCGAGGATAACCCGCCCGTAACACTTACTTCCGAAGGTAAGCTTTCTGTCAATCCTCTTACTAGCTCACTACCATTAATATGAAGTCCTTCCGATAAGACAAGCACATGGCGTAACTTTTCTCCAGATAGCATCGCCGCTAGCTGTTTTCCAGCACTAACGCTATTTGATACATCAGAAATTTTTACTTTAGCGCCCTTCACCTGAGTATGTTCAAATTCAATAGCTGTGACAACAAGAGATTCTTCTAATACCTGTATATCAAAGATTTCACCAGCAGTAGAGCAGCCTATAATTTCCGCCTCACAATAAGTTGCTTGGATATCATGACGCCACTCATCCTTTTCCAAAATAAATCGACTACCGAAAACCAAAACCAATTGGGCTTTTATCCCTAAGCTACCAGGTAAAGCAGGTTGCCATCCTGTTTCTTCCGACCAACAAACTTGCTCTATTTTCATAATCGATCTCCTTGTTTTAATCAACAGTACCTTCCGTTTCCAATTCTATTACTTTCGGCAAACTTTCTCTAAATTCCTCCATTTTTAGACAAATCAACCATTAATACAGGAAAGGAATCAGCAAATTTTTCTTTTACTTTTAATATATCATCTAAATGAGTCATCAGCAGATCTACCAAAATTGGATCAAACTGTGCCCCTCTCTCCTCTTTGAAATATTGGATAATTTCATTTAAAGGCCAAGCCTTTTTGTAAACACGATCACAACCTAAGGCATCAAATACATCTGCAATGGCTGTTATTCTCGCAAAAATATGAATATTCTCACCCTGCAAGCCTTCAGGATACCCTTCGCCATCATAACGTTCATGATGTTGCTTGGCAATGATTGCCGCTGCTCTTAGCATCTCTAATTCCGATCCCTTTAGCATTTCATAGCCAATATGAGAATGTAACTTAATAATATCAAACTCAGGTCCTGTTAATATATCGGGTTTATGTAAAATATCATCGGGTATACCTAGTTTTCCAATGTCATGCATCGGGGATGCAAGTTGAATCATATCAACTTCTTTATCTGACAAACCATATTTTGTTGCTAATAGTTTTGTATATTCGGCAACCCGTCGTACATGATTTCCCGTTTCTTTTGATCTAAATTCTGCTACTTCTGCTAAACGAAAAAACACTTCTCGCTGGGTATGGTACATTTCTAAATGCAATTTCAAATTTTCAAAGGCTGAAGCTACATTTAAGCTAAATACATCCAATAATCGTCGGTCTAAATCATTGATTTTTTGATCACCTTCCACATAAATCAAATAATCATATTGATCGCTGCTATGCCAATATAAAATTAAATAATCCTCAAAAAACATACTTTCCTTAGCCAGTAATGCTTTATCAATTTTGTATTGTACCTCATTTGAGAATGCTTCATCGATTTTTTCTTCAAAACTTCCCGTTGCTGCCAACACATTTAATAAGCCCTCTTTTTTACAGGTAGCTGCAAAACTGGATACTTTTAAATGCACACCATTTTTGTTCACTTTGAGCATGGCAATCAGCTGCATTAAGACACCAGCGGCAAAATTTTGCATGGACTTCATACTGAAAATTTCAGGCGTAGATTCGATAATTCTTTCTAAACCACTTTTATTTTTTTCAATGGTGACTAGGTCACGATAGGAACGTAAAGAAGAAATCAGAGTGGTTACAAGTTTTTGGGCTGTCAATTCTGTTTTTTCTTTATAATCATTAATATCATATTCGACAATAATACGCGATTCAGGCGCCTCACCTGGTTGCCCTGTACGCAGAACAATACGCACTAATTTATTATCTAACACTTCGCGAATATATTTTACCAATTCCAGTCCAGCATTTGCTCTTTCCATTACAACATCAAGAATGATAAGGGCAATATCCTGGTGCTCGCAGAGCTTTACTTTGGCTTCTTCTGCAGAATAAACACTTATAAAATCAACTTCTTTACCTTCAAAGACAAAATCACCTAATACTAATTTTGTAACAACATGAACTTCTGCTTCATCATCAACAATTAATACCTTCCAAGTTTCTTTTTCACCTGTAGGTAAAACGGTATCTTCTTCCATGAAGGATAAAGTATCATCTTCCATTCCTATTCCCCCTTTCCACTTTGCATATCATCTGGAAATTCTATATTAAAAACTGTGCCCTTTCCGACTTGGCTTATACATTCAATATTGCCGCCCATTTTAAAAACGACTAAATTATATACAATATGCATACCAAGACCTGACCCACCAGCATCACGCCTGGTTGTAAAAAATGCTTCAAATAACCTCTTTTGCACTTCTGGCAGCATACCCCTACCATCATCTGTATACTGTAACTTTACCACACCGTTCTCATGAGAAACCGTAATCGTAATCCTACCTTCTTCCTCTTCATCATAGGCATGGAGAAGGGAATTATTAATGAGATTGGATATAATTTGCCATATTGCCCCAGGATACCACCACACTTTAATTCCCTGAGGGCAATTCAGTATAATTTCATGATTTTTTTTCTTTATTTGAGGATGTAAGCTCAGCAGTACATCCTTCATATATTCATGCAATTCAAAGTGTTTCTTTTCACCTATGGATTGATCTACAGCTATCTTTTTAAAACTACGAATTAGCTCTGCCCCTCGTTCTAAATTAGTTAGAACAATTTTAGAAACCTGCTGACAATGTCCTAAAAATCCTTCTAAATCAGATTTTTTAACTTGTCCTATGGAAAATTTATTACTAAATTCACAAGTTTTTGTTTCTAAATGGGAAATAGCTGTAATACTGTTGCCAATAGGAGTATTGATCTCATGAGCCACCCCAGCAACCATTTCACCTAAAGATGCCATTTTTTCTGTATCCACTAGATGATTACGGGCTTCTTTTAACTCAGCTACCGTTTTTGTAAGTTCCATATGTAAACGATGGACTTCTTTTTCTCCTTGCCGGCACCGTCCGATCATCATTGCAAATCTTATGACTACAATTGCAAAAAGGATGAATAAAATTATTAAAATCCATACTATAACAGTATAATTTTCATAAAAAATCATATCCAGCCCTCCTCCATTGCCCTACTTATATTTACATTATAATACAAACCGACTTTGTAATTGTTCTACAACAGCAGACCTTAATCCTGCCTTTTTCTAGAAGAAGCATCAACCTCTGGCAAGTTTCTCTTGGAAACTCATCAGAGGTTGATACATCTAATTATGCTATTACTTTATCTTTGGTGTTTTCCATGATGTCCCATCATTTTATTATCCACCATTTCTTGTGCTTTTTCTAGCACATGAGCTTTCATCTCATTCCCTTGCTCGGTAGTTAGTTTTTGTTCTGCCAGACCTTGTTCAATCCGTTCATTCATATGTTTTACCACTACATCAAGGACTGCTTGTCGAGAGACATTATGATTTGCTGCTATTTCTGCCAGTGACTTGCCACTAGATTTTTCTTGTTTAAAGGTTTGTTCATCTATTTGCAGCAAGCTAAGAATTTCTTGGTGTTTTTCACGATCATACATAGGTTTTCCATTTCCATCTTTATTGGGTCCTTGCATTTTATGAAAACCTCTATCTTTTCCATCAATCATTTTCTCTGCTTTTTCCACAGCATGGATTTTCATTTGAGTGGCTTGTTCTTGAGAGAGTCTCCCATCTGCTAACCCTTTTTCAATGCCCTCATTCATATGTTTTACAACCATATCAAGAATAGCTTGGCGAGAAATATTATGTCCTGCTGCAATCTCTGCCAGTGTTTTACCACTTTCTTTTTCTTGTTTAAAGGTTTGTTCGTCAATTTGTAATAGTTTTAGCATCTCTTGATGTTTTTGACCATCAACCATCGGCCGATCATGCTGAAACTGTTTACATTCCGTGCCCATTGGTCTTTGATTTGCTTCCCCTAGCGTATATGTTCCTAGGGCCAAACTTCCTACTGCTAAACTAATTCCTAGGGTTAATGCCAAAACGGATTTCTTTTTCATATTTATCACCTTTCCTTTTATGATTTGCTTACAACTTGATTATCTCACTATTTTCTTAAATTTTTCTTAAGCTGAAAAAACCTTTTTTTCTAATGGCAAATAAATATGAAATTGACTTCCTTCCCCAATAGCACTCTCAACTTGAATTCTTCCCCCATGTTTTTCAATAATCCATTTGGCAATGGACAATCCTAAACCGCTTCCCCCATCGTCCCTAGATCGACTCTTATCCCCTCGATAAAAACGTTCAAAGATCAAGGGTAAGTTTTCTGCTGAAATTCCAATTCCCGTATCCTGCATGCTAATATGTACTGCTCCATGCTGAACCTTTCCCACAACAACAATCTTTCCTTCTTGCAAGGTATATCGTATGGCATTATCCATCAAAATCACAAATAGCTGATGGATTCTTTCTTTATCACCTATTATCTCCATATGTGGTTCTAGAGCAACTTGAATCTTTATACCTTTCATCTCAGCAATCGGCTCAAATTGCTCTGCTAACTCCTTAAGAATATCTGAAAGATCTACTCTGGTTCGTTCAATTTCAATTTGATTGGAATCTGCTCTAGCTAAGGTAAGTAGAGTAGCCACTAGTTTTCCCATTCGTGTAGATTCCTTTAAAATAGTTGCAATGCGAATGCTTTCTTCTTCAATGGTATGATCTGGATTATGCAGTAATAATTCTGTGTTGGTCTTAATAACAGCAATAGGAGTGCGCAATTCATGAGAAGCATCTGTGACAAATTGTTGTTGTTTATCCCAAGAAACTTTAATCGGAACAAGAGCTCTTCTAGCTAAATAGTAGGCTACTCCGATAATGACAAAGAAACCGATTATCGTTCCTATCATTATAATAAGCACTAAACGTTTGAGCATACTTACCTCAGAGTCAACAACGGTAACTGCGCTTATTTTTTTTACCTCAATGATTTTTTCTTTCCCGACTCTGACAGTTGGATAATCACCCTTAGGATAAGAAATACTTAAAATACGATATTCATGATCATTTAACATTATACTCTGAGGAATTTTATCAGGAATATCAGTAATCAGCTTTTTAACATCTTCAAGATCAATCTTTTCATTGGGTTCTGGTAATAAAATACGTCCATCCACATCTTCTGCGACAACTAAAATTCTAAGATCCACTAACGGTGGGGGTTTGCGCCGTTGCTCTTCAGAATGGATCATTTTCCCTTTACCATTTTGAAGATGCAGGGTACGATTAGACGGAAAGAAACCTTTATTATTATCTCCAAAGTCTGTAATTGCTCGCACCATCGCATTATCAATCGTATCAAAAAGATTATCAGCAATATAAAAGTATATAACACTGCTATATATGATAAATACTAGTAATATCACTGTCGAATTAAGCATCGTCAAATTCAACATAATTCTACGAAACATAGTAGAAATCGTTTCTAACATAGACCCCATCCTATTCTGTCTAATATTCTTTTTATGATTACTCTTTTAGCATATAGCCTACACCACGCACGGTTCGAATAAAATGATCACAACCAGTGGTTAGCATTTTTTTTCGTATATGATGAACATAAACATCAACAATCCCATAACTGCTTTCCGATTCATAACCCCATAACCGATCAAAAATTTGTTCACGGGTCAAAATACGTTCACGATTTAAAGTAAGATATTCTAGCAATTCAAATTCCTTAGCAGTTAGTCCTATATTCATGGATTCATAGGATGCTTCTTGTAGTTTTTGATTCAAAGAAAGTTTCTTATAGATGAGAAGATCTTCTGTACCGCCACCTTTACGGCGTAGCAAAGCTTTAACCCTCGCCAACAATTCCGCTACAGCAAAAGGTTTTACCAAATAATCATCGGCACCTATATTTAACCCAATAACACGGTCTTTTACACTGTCCTTTGCCGTTAGAAATAGTACAGGGACAAGAACATCTTTTTGCCGCAATACTTTTACAATCTCAAGACCACTCATGGCAGGAAGCATAATGTCTAAAACTAATACATCATAAATACCCTGCTCTGCTAAGAATAAGCCTTCATCACCAAAACCCGTCTCTTTTACACTGTATCCTTCACCGATAAGAACAGAAGTGATAGCAGCTCTTAACATATTATCATCCTCAACCACTAAAATCTTCATGATCCTTCCTCCCTCAAAAGATGTTCTCCCCTAAAGCCCAATTCGTTCCTATTGTTCATAGGTATTTCTTTCTACCCTCTTCCTCTATAAAATAGTTTATACGTTTCTAGCTTATTTTCCTATATTTTTCTTAACTTTTCCTTAAAAATAGACTTTAAAGCAATATTATATTTTCTATGTTATAATAACCAAAAAAACATAAGGAATGAGGGCTGTACTATATGAAACTCCTATCATGGAATGTAAATGGACTTAGAGCCTGCCTCACAAAAGGCTTTGAAGATTTTTTTAAAGATATGAACGCCGATATCTTTTGTATTCAAGAAACCAAAATGCAACCCGATCAAGCAAAGCTAGATCTTATTGGCTATGAAAAATATTGGAATAGCGCCCTTAAAAAAGGCTACTCCGGCACTGCTATTTTTACTCGCATTACACCCTTATCTGTTACTTATGGCATGGGTATAGAAGAACATGACCAAGAGGGACGCATCATTACCATGGAATTTGAGCAGTTTTTCCTTGTAAATGTCTATACTCCAAATGCCAAGCGAGAACTGCTTCGTCTAGAATATCGCATGAAGTGGGAGGATGACTTTAGAGTCTATCTCAAAGCACTCGATGAAATAAAGCCTGTGATTATTTGTGGCGATCTTAATGTGGCTCATGAAGAAATTGATATAAAAAACCCCAAGACCAATCGGCGCAGTGCTGGTTTTACCGATGAAGAACGTGGCAAGTTAACAACGCTCTTACAATTTGGCTTTACGGATTCTTTCCGTTATCTGTATCCTGAGAAAAAGGATGCTTACACTTGGTGGTCTTATATGATGAACGCTAGAAGTCGTAATATTGGTTGGCGTATTGATTATTTCCTCCTCTCTAATAGACTGCAAGAATATGTGAAAGATGCTACTATTTACGCTGAAGTGCTGGGCAGTGATCATTGCCCTGTTGGATTAGAACTATTTTAACAAGAAGAAGGAGCCGCAAGTTGCGGCTCCTTCTTCTTGTATCTTCTTTAATGTACTCTAGATAGATAGATTTCTCTTTTCTAATTCTTGTTCCGTACTTACTAATAGCAAGCATAGAACTAGAAGTTCCATGGCTTGTTTTAATTCTTCTAATGGAGGAAAGGTAGGGGATAATCGAATGTTTTTGTCTTCTGGGTCCCTGCCGTAAGGAAAGGTAGCACCAGCCGGAGTAAGTACCACTCCAGCAGCCGCTGCCCTAGCAACAACAGCCCGAGCACATCCAGGAAGAGTATCCAAGCTAATAAAGTAACCACCCTTAGGCTTACTCCACGAAGCAAGATTTTTTCCCCCAAGCTTCCCTTCTAATATCTCTAATACTACCTTAAATTTCGGTGTAATAATATTTTCTTGTTTACGCATATGAGCTTCAATGCCTGCTTGGTCCTTATAGAAACGAACGTGGCGTAATTGATTGAGTTTATCAGGCCCAATAGTCTGAAACATCATTTGCTTCTTGAGCCAAGCAATATTGGCCTCACTACTTCCTACCATAGCAATACCAGAACTGGCAAAACTGATTTTAGAGGTCGAACTAAATATAAAAACGCGATTTGGATGATCTACCTGAATGCAGGTTTCTAGAATATCCAGCAGTGGTTCTGGTGCACTTGTCAGATGATGTACTGCATAGGCATTATCCCAGAGAATACGAAAATCAGCTGCTTTAGTTTTCATGGCTGCCAAACGTTCTACAACTTCATTAGAATAAGTAATACCCGTTGGATTACTATACTTAGGTACACACCAAATTCCTTTAATACTAGAATCATTAGCAACAAGCTCTTCCACTTGATCCATATCAGGGCCATCAGCTTTATAATCAATTGTAATCATTTCAATACCAAAATATTCACAAATAGCAAAGTGTCGATCGTAACCCGGGCTCGGGCACAGGAATTTTACCTTTGGCAATTTTGCCCAAGGCGCTTCACTTTCTGGGAAACCATGAAGCATGGCTCTGGCAATTAAATCATGCATTAAAATCAAACTTGAATTTCCGCCAATAATCATGTTCTGCGGTTTGGTCTCTAGTATCCAAGCAAATAATTCCTTTACCTCTGGAAGGCCATCTAATCCACCATAATTACGGCAATCCGTACCATCACTAGCAGTATAGTCCTGTTGGCTCAAACACTCTATAAGTCCCGCCGAAAGATCTAATTGCTCGGAACAAGGTTTTCCGCGAGACATATCTAATGCTAAATTTAGCGCCTTAACTTCTTGATAGTTACGAGATAATACGGAATAATATTCTTGTAACTCTTGATTGGTTAACATTTCTAATTCATTCATATTTTATCGCTCCTTCATATTCTTGTTTATTATACGAGACTTGACAAGTACTAGGCAACTAATTTTCCTAATAAAACCCAATGTATTCAGAATACCTGAGGAATAGATAAGCTATATATACTATTTTTTACAAAGATACTTAAAAAGAACCTATAACCAAAATAATTGGCTATAGGTTCTTCCTTTAGAATACTTTTTATACTATTGACTCCACTTTTCTAATAAATACTTTTCTGCAATGTCACTGGGCACGCGCTTATGATCTATTGCTAAAAGAGCGGCTTTATAACTGGACATACAGATACTATCAGAAATAACCTCCACCAATATTTCATCCTCTTTGATTGGCGGCAGTTCAAATTCTTCCAGTTGTAAATCCTTTTTGCCATACAATCGGACCGCTTTCGTCTTCATTTTATAGACACCCCTTACATTTTCCTACTACATACTCCCATTGTACTTTTCTTTCTAATTCCTGAATTTTTTCTAAACTGCTAGGTTCCGTACCACAGGTCATTACATTGGCCGTACCAGCAGCAACGGCTAATGTGACCGCTTTTTCAAAACTTTCTCCTCGATCAAGACTATAAGCTAGTGCTGCTACCATAGCATCACCTGCTCCCACAGTGCTTTTCACTGCTACGCTAATACCTTGGGCTAGAATGGTAACGTCCTTATTGATAAATAATGCACCATTGCTTCCCATGGAAACCACTACAACTTCAATGCCATATTGATCTATCAGGCTTCTTACTGCACCTATGATTTCAACAATATTCATTAACTTTTTCCCAAGCAATCCTTCTAATTCATGAATATTAGGTTTTATGAGATAGGGACCTGCGGCAATGCCCTGACGCATCAGTTCCCCATCCGCATCCAAGATGATTTTAGCACCTTTTTCTTTAGCTGCTTTTATCCAGTCTTTATATATATTCTTACTAACATTAGGCGGAACACTGCCCGACAACACGATAATAGCTCCTTGTGCAGCCAATTGCAAAAGCTGATCTTTCATTTTTTCACAATCTTCCATGGTAATTTCTGGGCCTATTTCATTAATATCTGTATTGGTATATTTCAAAGCATCTACGATTTTGAGATTCGTTCTTGTTTCACCTACAACAGGGATAAAATCATTTTCAATTCCATTTTCGTCCAAATTACTTTTGATAAATAAGCCTGTCCTGCCAGCAAGGAAACCTAAGGCTTTACTTTTCCCTCCTAACCTTGCTACCATTTTGGAAACATTTATACCTTTTCCGCCTGCATCAAGACGCAAGGATGAGACTCGATTAACTCCATTTATATGAAATCCATTGATTTGCACAGTTTTATCTACGGCTGGGTTTAACGTAACAGTAATAATCATTTTATTGCCTCCTGAGACTATAAAATCTACTTTATTGTGGATTTTAAAAAAGATTATGGATATAATCGCAATCTGTGGTTCTGACGACAACACCAATGGTGGCAATAGCACCGTGAATGGCCAATCTTTCTGCAGAAATATTCTCTCTATTCCGGCAATTTCATTATAGGTCTTTTAACATAAACCTTCAATTCAAAGATATCTTCATAAGTCCATAGTGATTAGTGACAAAATTAAATAGTATCGAGCAACTTGTTGTTGTATCCGTATTACCAACCCTAAAAAACAAAGTTCCCACTAGGAGTAGTGGGAATTCTATTATCGAACTACATCATATATCTTTTTAGCTACCATGTCTGGAGTGATGTATTTCATACAGATTGCTTCCCCTTTCGGGCATTGTTTCTTATGACAATATGTACAACTAAGCTTACTCCATAAGGCAGCATTTCCTTTTCCTCTTGGTGCATACACCTCTGGGTCAGTAGGGCCAAAAATACCAACGGTAGGAACACCTAAAGCAGCTGCCATATGAAGGGGCCCTGTATCGCCAGCAACTAGGACCGCCGCCTGTTCTATAAGACCTGCCATTTGAAGCAAACTCGTCTGACCTACCATATTTAGTACGGAAATACCTGTATTTTTTTCTATTTCAATGCCCAATTCCATTTCGGATTTTCCTCCGCACAGGATAATCCGAAAGTCTTTGTAAAGCATCCTTATAAGTTCTAAGAAATAGTTAAGTGGCCAATTTTTAGAACTCCAAGTCGTTGCCAATATTAATACGAGAATTTTTTCATGGGGTAAAATAGATTGTTCCTGTAAAAAACCCTTCACAAAACTTTTTGCGTATTGGGGTATAACAAGCGTCATTTTATGGCGTAGAGCTTCAACACCAAGAGGCAGCAATACACCAAGATACTTCTCTGTAATATGCCTGCCAAGGGGTACTCCCGTTTCAGACATAAATAAAGGATTTAGTTCTTTTGCATACCTCATACCAATCCGTTGCTTTGCCTTTACTTTACTTGCAATCAAACCTGTTAGAAAGAGGCCATGAATATCAAGAACAGCATAAAATTCTTTTCCTACCAATTTATCTTCTAGCTCCCGCCACATTTCAAAAGCTTCTTTAATATGCAACTTACGTAATTTTTTTTCAAATTTTTCCCTTGACCATATAATAATCTCATCAATATCAGGATTTTCTTGCAAAAGTTCTGCTGATACCTGTCCAACCAGCCAGGTTATTTTACAATCAGGCCAAGCCGCTTTTAAAGAACTAGCCACTGGCGTAGAGTGGATCACATCTCCAATCGAGCTTAATCGAATAATTAATATATTTTTAGACACCAAAAAACCTACCTTTACGCCTCGCGAGCAACAAATATTTTCCCCCTTTATTATATCTCTTTCTATATAAAAAAACTCCTGTAAAGTTTTCGCCAAACCTTTCAGGAATTAAAAATAATGCTTCATAGCAATTATATCTTTATGTAATTCTATTTTCTTTTTATTATTCATTACTAGCAATCGTAAACTGTTTTTCTAATACCTGCTCAATAAACACTTTTGCAATCTCAGGATCAAATTGTATACCGGCATTCCTTTGTATGTCTTTAATAACCATTTCTTGGCTTACAGGCTGCCGGTATAATCGTTCACCCGTCATTGCATCGTAACTGTCAGCAAGAGTAATAATTCTTGCATTTCTTGGAATGTTTTCGCCTTTTAGCCCTTTAGGATAGCCACTACCATCCCACCTTTCATGATGATACAAAATACATTCTGTTAATTCTAGCATTTCACGAGAAGAACTCAAAATTCGATAACCAATTTCAGGATGACGTTTCATTTCAAACCATTCTTGATCCGTCAGGTCACCTGAGCTATTAATAACACTTTCTTCTATGGCAATTTTACCGATATCATGAAGCAGACTACCAACAATTAGTTTTCCTACTTCAATTTCAGATAGTCCCATGGCTCTTCCTATGGATTGGCTTATTTCACTTACTCTTTTCGCATGCTTTTCCTCTCGTGGATTTTTTTCATATAGTGTGGCCAAAATAGTTTGTATCATACTACTTCTCACACTTTCATTTTCAATAGTCTTATTACGATACATATGATCTTCTGCATTCTTTAGGATTTCCATAATATCTTCGTCAACGGTTTCCTTTGTATCCCATCCAAAGGAAATACTGAGATTGATGCCATTCACGTCTTTCTCTGAATATCTGTTTTTTATTCTTGCTACCACTTCCTCAGCTTCTTCTTTTTTCGTTCTTGGCAGGAGAATAATAAATTCATCTCCACCCCACCGTGCAACCACATCATCTGTGCGGCACATCCCTTGAATAGCAGTAGCAGCTACCCGCAAAAGATTATCACCTTTTGCATGACCAAAGGCATCATTTACAAGTTTTAGCCCATTGATATCCGCCATGATGATAGAAATAGGAAGATGCTTTTCCGTATTCAAACGTCTAACTTCTTCTTCATAAAATCTTCGGTTATAAAGACCTGTCAAAATATCATGATAACTTAAATAACTAATGCCTTCATTTCTTTTCATCAATTGAATTGCATTTTTCACCTTCAATGGTAAAGAAATTTTCATCGCCTCTTCGCTTAAAGGCTTGGAAAAATAGTCATATGCTCCAAGGGTTAATGCTCTTTCTATGGCCTGTTTATCCTCGATTGCCGTACAAACGATTACAGGAATATCCATTACAAAGCAATCTTCCTTTAACTCATGTAATACTTGAAAACCATCCTTAAATGGCATCATAATATCAAGAATGCACATATGGATATTGTTTGAAATGAGCTTTTGGTTTAGATTTATTCCTTCTTCTGCTTCAAATATCTGGATATCATGAAGTCTATGCTCTAGAACTTGTTTAATAATCTTGCGGTCAATAGGCGAATCATCAATTATCATAATATTGTTCGTCATGATGTATACTCCTTCCCACAGTTACTCACGAAATCCTTTATTAAAAATTCAATTGATTCTAACAAAGGATCAAAAGTTACACCTTCTTCCCTTGCTATGATTTTTTCGAGCTCTAAGGCTTTCTTAGCAATTTCCTTGGCCCTTACATTTCCTGCAGAACCTTTTAATCGATGTAAAAGAAGACTTGTTTTTTCCATGTTATTTTCAGCATTATATTGTTTAATTTCTTTGATAAGCCCTATAGCTTGTCCACAAAAATCTTTCAATATGGCAATACTTGTTTCCTTGTCAAATCCAGAGTCCTCCATAAGAGAGGTAACACTCTCGGTAAAGACATTTTTACCCTTCTTATCTTTATCCCCCATCAAATATTTTTCAATGATTTTTATCAGTTGATCAAGATCAATCGGTTTACTAATATAATCATTCATACCTGCTTGCAAACACTTCTCTCGATCGCCCTTGAGAGCATAGGCTGTCATGGCAATAATCGGGGTGGCGTCGTCCTTATTTTGCTCCTGTAATCGAATATGGCCGGTTGCAGAATATCCATCAAGATAGGGCATATTGACATCCATTAAAATAATGTCAAACTTCTCCTTCTCAAAAGCCGAAATGGCTTCCTTACCATTTTCTACAGCAATCACCTTGAAACCATGTTTTTTTAATAAAATGGTGACCATATTTCGGCTTACTGGATCGTCTTCAGCAACTAATACTTTCCTCATCGTTGTCATTTCAAGGGGCTCGGGCTCTTCGGCAATACTATCTGATTTGTTAACCTTCACTTCATCTACTACACCAAAGGTAGCGGTAAAAGAAAAATGGCTGCCTACATTTTCTTTGCTTTCTACCCTAATCTCCCCCTCCATAAGTTCAATGAGTTTCTTGGAAATAGCAAGACCTAGTCCAGTTCCCCCATATTGCCTTGTATTGGACTCATCTACCTGGCTAAATCGTTTAAAAAGTCTGCCAAGTTTATCTTCTGGAATTCCAATCCCTGTATCTTCGATCACAAAATTCAATTTTATATGCTTTTGCTTATGTTCTGCCACATGAACATGAATTGTAATTTCGCCTTGTGCTGTAAACTTAATCGCATTACCAACTAAATTTGAAAGTATTTGCCGAAGCCGCAGACAATCCCCCATAATATAGCTCGGTATTGTCTCCTCAATATTCCACTTAATTCTTAAACCTTTATCTTGAACAACACTATAAAATAAAGATATTACCTCTTTAATGATATTTCGTATTTCAAAAGCTTCCTTTTCTAACTCAATTTTACCAGCTTCGATTTTAGTGTAATCTAAGATATCATTTAGCACTCGTAAAAGAGCGACGCTTGATGATTTTACAGTATTGAGATATTTCCTTTGCTCCTCTTTTAGGGTTGTCAACAGGGTCAAATCTAGCATGCCTATAATACCATTCATCGGCGTTCTAATTTCATGTGACATATTCGCAAGAAATTTACTTTTCGCTACATTAGCCTCTTCGCTTTTTATACGTTCTGAAATTTCCTCTTTCAGCATGGCATTGGTTTGCTCTAATTCATAATTCATCTCCTGAAGCTGAATGGTTCTTTCTTTTACTATACTTTCAAGATTACTATTTAGTCTTACTATTTCTTCTTCTGACTTCTTTTGCTCTGTTATATCCTTAATAATACAACTAATTTTTGTGGGACTATCCTTTTCATCATAGGATAGCTCACCGCGTTCGCGAACAATCTTATTGCTTCCATTGCCAAGCACAAGTCGATGCACACTTTCATAGATTTCCTTATTATTTATAGCTACTGCCAAGGACTTTTCACGGCCCTCACGATCATCAGTATGAATAAACTCCACTAATCCTTTATAGGTCAGTTGGCATTCACTGCTACCAATTTCTAACAAACGCAGGGTTTGCTCTGACCACACAAATTCATTGTTATTAAAATTCAGTTCCCAACTACCGATATTACCTATTCTTTGGGCTTCTCGTAATTGTTTTTCTCGCGCCTCTAAGCTTCGATACACTAATTTACTTGGACTTTTCAGTGCCACAACTAGGATAGCCTTGCAAAAAAGTGTAATAGATAGTATTTTAAAATAATGCCCCCAAAAATTAGCAAGTTCATAGACTCCTATATATTGAGTAAAAGCGATTTCTCCAATAATTTGAAAAAAAATCGAAAGCATTAATAATTTAAAAATGTCTTTTGAAAAGAAACTTTTATATTTCAGCATAACCAGAGCACTCATCATTAATATAAAGCAAATAATATATTCCATAGTAGTTTTAAATAAGGTAAGGCCATAGCCTTCCACATAACACTGGGGAAAGGATCTCCAATAAAAAATCATACTAATAAGATCTCCAACAACCAAAGTATAAATAGTAAAGATGAAATACTTGTTAATTTGTTTCCTTTTCCTAATGAGAAGTGCACCAATCAATAAGGACAACGCCTGAATGCCACGTGCTACTATCCATAATTGGGTAGCCAAATCAGCATCAAACCCTTCAAATATCGGCATTCCTTTATACGCCATCATGTGTAGTATATCAACCACTCCAACGAAGAAAAAAGCAATTCCTACAAATGAAAGATAATTTTCTTCTCCCAAATGCCTCCAGACCTGTAATACGATTATAAAGATAATAAAAGAAGAACAAGCACTTATCAATTCTGAAATGGTATGAAAAAACAAATAATTATAAGATTGAAAGGCATACAACATTAGAAAAAGTATGATAGCGCTTCCAATATAAATGAAACATTGCATTACATCTGTCTCACCTACTTCTTGGAAAACAACAGTTCCATTGCTATACTTATTCATTCTACGCCCTCCTTTCTTTAAATTTACTGATTTTTCTTTTTATTTTTATTTTATCATATATTCCTCTAATCTTCTCCATTATTTTCATAAATTTGGATATGCACCCAACCTTACTATAGATGCAATACCAAAGATTCCATCTATAGTAAGAAATATTTGCCAACCATTATCCTTTTAAGTGCTATTTCGCGAATAAATTTATCTACTAAACAGTAAATTTTCCAACGGTAGTATGCATTTCCTCCCCCATTTTTGCCAACAATTGACTTAATTGTGTTATTTCTCCCATGGACGCAGCCTGCTCCTCGGCAGCAGCCGAGATAGTTTCCGTCTCTGCAGCAACCTCTTGACTTACACTTCGAATTTCACGCACAGAGCCTAATATCTGCTGACTTCCTACCGTCATATGCTGAATGGCATGGGAAATTTCTTGCACTTCCTCTCGTACCTGCGTAATGGCTTTGGTAATTTGACCAAAGGATTTACCTGCATGAGCAACAACTTCTGTACCTAAATTGACTTCTGTCATTCCTTCACTCATAGCAAGTACCGCTTTTTCTGTATCCAACTGAATTTCGCCGATTAACTCCCCAATTTGTTTCGCTGCATTTTGAGACTGCTCTGCTAACTTACGCACTTCATCTGCAACAACCGCAAAGCCTCTTCCTCGTTCTCCTGCCCGCGCCGCTTCAATCGCCGCATTTAGCGCCAATAGATTGGTTTGCCCTGCAATATTGGATATGGTCCCAATAATTTGACCAATTTCTTTTGATCGTTCCCCTAGTTTAATGACTACATCGGCAGAATTTGTAACACTTGAATCAATTTTTTTCATCTGGCTTATGATCGTTTCAATGGACTGAGCACCAATGAAAGCAGTCTTTGTAGCAGTCATTGATTCTGTTGCTGCTCCCTCTGCCTTTTCTGCCGCCTGCTGTATGTCTGAAGATATTTCCTCAATCATTAAAAATGTCGTATTTACTGATGCAACTTGTCTTTCTGCCCCTTGGGCAATTTCAGTAACAACATTAGCTACTTGTGCCGCAGCCTGGGCTGATTGTTCAGATCCTGCTGTCAGTTCTTCCGATGAAGCTGCCAATTGTTCCGTCATTTGCATAATTTGTGCTATAAGCATACGAAGATTATCCACCATAGAATCTAAAGCAATCGCCACTAGTCCCACTTCATCATTGGAATGAACTTGGCTTTTTCCCACTGCAAGATTGCCCTTCGCCACTTCTTGAATCTTAGTGACCATAATCTTAAGTGGATGTATGATTTTTCTGACAAAGCTATATACTCCCAGGGCATTTATAAGTAAGAGAATAACCGTAAATAATACTATTTTTTCTATAAAAGATACCTTTGCTGCTATAAATGGTACTAAAGAAGTGCCTGAAAAGATAATTCCAATAATCTTGTCATTTGCATCTTTAAGCGGAATATATGTGGTTATATAATCAGTGGTATTGATGGTATTTTTCCCGCTATAAGTATGGCCTTCCTTTAACACTTCTTCCAGAATAACTTGATTAGACAAAACCGTTCCCACTAATCTCTTTCCTTCCTTATCCATCAAAGTCGTTGCAACTCGTTCTCCTCCTAAGAAGAGAGTATATTCATTACCTGATCTTTTTTTTGTTTCATCTACAATACTATTGTTCGTTAACATATATCCTGTTGAGAGTGCTCCGACTAAAGCACCGCTTTCATCATAAATTGGTACACCAGCACAAATGGCCAGTTTAAACTGTTTCCCCGTTTCTATGCCTGAGACTGCTTTACCAGCCAATGCTTGCTGAATATTGAACTGTTCCCCACTCCTGTCATCGACTTTCGGGATACCATCTACTTCATCCGACTTTATAATAGGAGTGCCTTTGGCATCTGTAATAATAATATAATCTAAATTAGCATTCTTAATTAAATGAGCTGTAAGATTACGCAAAACAGTTAGATTTTTACTTTTTACCCCTTCCCCGATCAAAGGATTCACCGCTATACTAGAAGCCAGAACCATCGCCTGTTTTTCATGATCTTCAAGCATCATGGACAAGAAGGTTCCACTCTCAGAAACGCGGATTTGAGCCTGTTTTTCAACATAGGACGTATTATTATAAACTGCTAAAATTGCTACGGCCACTACTGCGAATAAAAGTGCCCCTGTAAAACGAACTAATAGCTTTGTTTGGATGCTCTTACTATGAAACTTAAACATGACTGCGCCTCCTTATTCTTCTTTTGAAACATTACAATTTTTTATACCACTATATTTTTCGATATTTTTCCCATAGAATTACATAATATTACTTATTTTGAGATAATATTCTATATCACCTATTAAAAATCCTGTTTTTTTCTGAATCTTTGCTCTTTTCATTTTTTATGACTGTCCATAGGCTCCCTTGCAAGGCTCTGTTATAATAAATCGTATGAATGGCATTTTCAACCTAGAAAAGCTACCCTTTTCATGAGAATAACTATAGTCGCAAGGAGTGTTATCACGATGGAACACCGTTGTATACAAATCATAACTGACTATGTAAAAAACTATCCCGTTATTAAAGAGACAATCACTTCCTGGCAAGAACCAGTGGTAGCCTTTGCTTCGGCAGAGGATCCTCTTTTTCTTTCTCTGAAAGACACTATCAGCCCAAGTCATGCATTACCTAGGGATTTATTGACAGATGCACAAACAGTCATTACTTATTTCATTCCATTTCCTAAGAATATCGTTCTAAGTAACCACACTGGACAAACGGCTTCTCAAGAGTGGGCGAAGGCATATATTGAAACCAATCAGCTCATTCTTGATCTTAATCTTCATATTCACAATATCTTACTTCAACAAGACTATGATTCGTGTATCCTTCCTGCCACCCATAACTTTGATACGAAAAAGCTAATTAGCGATTGGTCTCATCGTCATGTAGCCTTTATTGCAGGTTTAGGAAAGTTTGGTTTAAACAATATGTTGATCACAGAAAAAGGTTGTTGTGGACGATTAGGCAGTATAATTAGTACCCTAAAGTTACTACCTACTCTACGCTCTAATCTAGAAAATTGCCTACATTACCGCCGTGGGATTTGTAAAAAATGTATTTCACGCTGCGTTAATGATGCCCTTACAGAAACTTCATTTGATCGCCAACGCTGTTATAATATGTGTTTACAAAATGCCAAGAACTTTAGTGAACTAGGCTTAGCCGATGTTTGCGGAAAGTGTTTGATTCATCTCCCCTGTTCCTTTACTAAGCCATAAAAAAGTCCTTTGCGTTTCATCCAAATATTACATGTATCAAAAAGGATTCGACAAATGGTACAGTTAACTGGGGTGAAAATATGATTGAATTCGCGCAATATTTATTCATGGTTACCGTACTTATTGTCAAAGTGGGAAATAAAATTCATTTGTATTTCTAAATTAGTAAGGGTGCAGGCTACGTTATTTGCTAAATAACGTAGCCTGCACCCTTACTATTGATTTATCATGTTTTTTTAGTATCTATCCGCTAAATTAGGGATAAGCTATAAAACAAGGAGGGAGGACTGTGGATATTAAAACTCCAAAGTATAATTATAAAGATCAAGTTTCTTTTGAAAAACGCCGACTATTCAGCCGTTCTTTAGTTAGAGGAATTATTATTAGCTACCGATATGTTAATTATAACTGGCTCTACTTAGTAGAATGTTATGATAACAAACAGTTAGTGGTTGTTCCTGAAGATGACCTTTGGCTATTGACTGTTGATGAAGAATAGACTTAGGATAATTCTGTGGAATCAAAAAGCTTTCGATCATCTCTTCGACTTAAAAAGAAGGCTGTTATGGCAGCTGTTAAGGGTATGGAAATAATAAGTCCAATACTCCCTGTGAGAGCTCTGGTTATTTCCGTCACTACAATATTTAAATTCATATTGGGAAAAAGCAATCGACAATCTCCTTAGCTAAATTCATCTTATCCATTCTATTTTTTTATAACCACGGTAATAACCCCCCACTTCTGAGTGGGGGCCAAAGTCAGAACTACTATTCTAATTTACATATTTCTATTTCTTTATTCTCAATCATTGCAGAGAATGTTTGTACTAGCTCTGGATCCCATTGCACAGAGGCATTTTGTTTTAATACTTGAATTGCCCCTTTTTCTGTAAAGGCTTTTCGATAAGCCCTTGGGCTAGTAAGTGCATCAAAGGCATCTGCGACTGCTAAAATCCTCGCTCCCAAAGGAATTTGTTGTGCAACCAATTGATCAGGATAACCTGTTCCATCATAATTTTCATGATGATGTCGTATACTAGGTAGTATTGTCTTAAATGAGGGAATAATTGAGCAAATTTTTTCACTGATTACAGGATGACATTTTATAGCTTCATATTCATCGTTAGTAAGTTTGCTGGGCTTTGTTAATATGTTGTCATGGACAGATATTTTCCCAATATCATGGAACAACCCTGCAATATGGATATCCTCCCACTCCTCTTGATTGGGCATAACCTTTTCTGCGATTTTCTTAGCATAATACGCTGTTTTCCTTGAATGTCTTTCACTGTAGGTATCCTTTTCCTCGCAAGTACTAATCAAAGAGACAATCACCTCTTTTGCACTTGTCAGTTCATTTTTCAAGGAGTTCATTTTTATCCATATTTTCACTTTATTGTTAACCTCTAAGAAATTTAAAGGTTTCATTAAAAAATCATCCGCTCCTTTTTCAAGGCAATTAAAGTCTGTCATATCTGGTGGCAACAGCATAATGATTGGAATATGCTTCGTTTCTTTATTTTTTTTCAGTATGGTTAAAACTGATAATCCATCCATTCCACGAAGTTTTAAACTAAGTAAAATTAAATCTGGTTTATTTTCTATAACTTGTTTCAGAGCTTCTTTTCCTTCTTCTACTTCAATAAAATCACATTTTTTAAACTGCATCATAATAAGATTTCTAGTTCTTTCATGCTCTTCGGCAAATAAAATCTTCATTCTTTTCATAGTTTGTCTCCCTTATATCTTACTTTTGACTTGCTACAACCGCTTTCATTAAAGTTCTTATATAGGGTTTCATAAATTACATAGTTGGAAAATTATATCTACTATAGCAGTATACCATGTTTTTTCGAAAGCTAATAGACGGATATTTTGATACAAAGCAAGATGGTTCTACTAACAGGCATACCCGTTAGTAGAACCATTTCATAAGCTTTTATAACACTTCAAAAAATTATTTAATCTCAAGCATTCGCTCTAAAGTTTGCCTTGCTTGACTGGCAAACTTTTCAGGAACCTGGATTTCATACTGATTCTTAAGTAAAGCTTCGTATACACTTTCCAGTCTAGTTTTTTTCATGTTTGGACATACTAATCCAGAATGCAATAAGAAAAATTCTTTATGAGGCAATTTAGCCTTTAAATAGCAAATTACTCCTACCTCTGTACCTATCACGAAAGTTTTTGTCTCAGACTGTTCAGCATACTGAATAATCTCTGACGTACTACCTACAAAATCAGCTAATGCTACAACCGAAGGATCACATTCTGGATGAATGAGAATTTCTGCTTGCGGATATTGCTGCCTAACCATCTTAACATTATCAGGTTTTACTTTTGCATGAGTAACGCAATGCCCTTTCCAAAGAATAAGTTCCTTATCAGGAAGTTGTTTTGCAACATAATCTCCTAAATTTTCATCAGGAACAAAAATCACCTTCTTATCTGGCAAGGAAGCTACAATTTTCAAAGCGTTGGCCGATGTACAACATACATCACTCTCCGCTTTTACCTCTGCTGATGAATTTATATAACACACAACAGGCACGCCAGGATGTTTAGACTTTAATTCACGTAATCCTTCTGCTGTAATCATATCTGCAAGGGGACAGCCAGCATCCTGTTCTGGTAGTAATACTTTTTTTTGCGGTGATAGTATTTTAGCTGTTTCTGCCATAAATTGAACACCGCAAAACACAATTACATCCTGCTGGGTACTAGCAGCAATCTTACTTAAATAAAATGAGTCACCTACATAATCAGCAACTTCTTGTACCTCTTCTAATTGGTAATTATGCGCCAAAATTACCGCATTGCGTTCCTTTTTTAAACGATTTATTTCTAACTTTACATTTAGCAAGCCCTTCACCTCTCTGCAAGAAAGCAACCTTATAAACGGTCTCTTTCCCTACTTAGCTGACTGCAATTGACATTTGATCGTCAATCATTACACATTTTTTTCATAATCATTGTAATGCATCCACTCATCAGTGTCAATACATGTGTAAAGACACCACCTCTTGCAAGAGTTTATTTTAGAATAACTTTTGCAAATAAATCTACTAGCTGAGGATCAAATTGAATACCCTTTAGTTGCTGCAGCTTTTCTACGGCATCCTTCTCTGCCATTTCCCCACTATCAGGTAAATCATTCATCATTTCATCATAGGCATGAACAATGGCAAAAATCCGATCTTCAACAGGGATGTCTCCCCCTTCTAAACCAATAGGATACCCTTGGCCATTCCACCATTCATGGTGTTTAAGGATAAGGTCAGAAATATCCATTAATTCCGGAATACTTTGCGCAATCCGGTAGCCAATCTCAACGTGTCTCTCCATTTCTATTTTTTCTTGAGCCGTCAATGTCTCCTGCTTAAATATAATCCAATCCGAAATTCCAATCATCCCAAGATTATGAAACTTACTCAATGACCTTATTTTTCTTAAATTTTCTTCTCCTAAACCAACAGTCTTACCAAGAGCCACTGACAAATCCGCTACTCGTTCACTATGCCCTTCATTACTACGGTATCGACTTTCCAACATTTTTAATATCTCTTTCATCATTATACGGCGTTTTTCAAAACTACGAGCTAATTTATGACGATACATGGCATCATCTGCTTTTTCTATCATGGCTATTATTGTATTACCATTAATAGGTTGTACGTCAGTATATTCCCAACCAATTGACACTTGCAGTTTAAACCCGTTCCGCCACAGATTAACGATCTCTAAAGAGTGATTAATCCTCTGACAGGAAGATTGGATGTATTCTTCATCCACATTCGTTAGTAATATGACAAATTCATCGCCACCCATCCGGATGACTTTTCCTTTATTTTTATATACATTAGTGAGTATTTTGCTAATCTGTACAAGCATATCATCACCTACAGAATGTCCCAAGGTATCATTGACAAATTTCAACCCATCCATATCACAAGAAACCACCCCAATGCTTTGGAGATTATAGCTATCAATTTGATTTATCTCATGATCAAAAAAGTTTCGATTATATAATCCTGTAAGCCCATCCTGCAGACTTAAATATCGAAGTTTTTCTTGGGTTTCGTGAACACGATCTAGCATATTATTCATCGTAGTAGCCGTTCTTGAGAATTCGTCATTACCAGGCAAATCCAGTCGCACAGCAATCTCTTCCCCCCCCCACAACCGTCTTCATAAAACCATCTAATTTTCGCAGTCTCCTCAGTACTAGTTTTTCTAATAGCATAACGGTAATAAAACTGATCGCTATACCAAGTAATAAAGTTAAACTTGCATAGGATTTCATTTGCCGCTGCCCTTGCTGATAAATGCCGCGGAACATCGTCGTTTCTAGCAAATATCCCCTATTATTATAGATATCTGTAATAACTTGATAACCTTTAATCTGTTTTTCATCTCTTATTTCTTGCCAATAATCTGAATTCATAGTAGATTCCTTTTCATGGCTAGCAATAAAAATCATTTCAACCTGAACCCGCCTGGCAATTTGTTTAACATAGTCCTTATCTGCATTGCGAATAAGTATGAGCATCCCAGGACTTTCTCCTTCAAAGCCGCTTGTTGAAATTCGCTGAGCAGCTACTAATACTGGGAAATCTTCCATCATAATAAAGCCTTTGATGATATTTCCCCGAACAGTCTTTTTCATCAATAACTCATTGATTTTTTTTACATGGGGAATAAAATCCTCTGAAGTAAGGGTATCTTGTTTTTCTGTCATCTTAATGTTTTTTGCATAAGTGATTTCTCCACTGTTATTAGCGATAATGACTGTATTAATTTTAAAGTTCTCCAACATCGCATCATCTAAATTATTTTTTACAAACTCATTGTCCCAGGGCCGTTGAGCAAAAGTATACATTTCATCCCATGGGGCCCAGTCGCTAACAACTGAGCCGAGAACTTCCACTTCTTCCATCCAAGCTTGATAAGCCCGGTTGGTATTTTGATGAACATCATTTTCTTCTAATGTAAGATATCCTGTATTCCAAATTTGATGGCCTATAGTAAATATCAGTACAACGGATACGATAGCTAATGCTAAGTTTAATATAAGAACTTTACGCCCGATACCCATATAGTGCCTCCTGTTTTTATTACAAATTTTAATGAGCCCAAATTAGTAATGCTTATACACTGCCATCATTCTTAGTAAGAATATCTATTTTCCGAATATTGCGTATTTTAAATATTATATCGCAAAAATATGCATTGGTAAATGCGTCAAATAAAACTGCTAAACTAGCAGTATAAGTAACCGTTGCCCCTCTGTAGCAAAATTCGGCGAGGTATTATTATCGTCGGCTATCACCTTTTCTTACTACCAGCTTAATGAGTATAAAAATTTCGTCTACGAGGAATAAGAATATTAAAATATGAAAAACTAAGAGTAGGACAAAACTTAGGAGGGCTAAAAATATGGATAAAAAGTTAGCTCGACGAAAAAGCTTGCGCCGAAAGTATAAGGGTTATGCTGCTGCGGTGATAGGTACTGCTATTATGACAGGAGCAGCATTACCTGGGATCCCCCATCTCTCTAAGGCATCTGCTGCTGAAAATTTTTCTCCTCATCCCATAAAAAGTGAACAAACCACAATGTTAAACAAAAATGGTTGGCACGAACACAATAATAGTTGGCCAAGTTCTGATGACAACCAAGCATGGTATGAAAATGGTCGTATCTATTATCGAAGTGATAACGAACCAAGAAATCGCCACCATCTGGATGAAAGCTTTCACTATCTTATCAGTCCTGTAGAGTTTGTAAGGGATCATGCTGATAAATTAGGTTTTGATCCTTATCGCGATTCTTTCACTACCCTCCACCAATCCCATCGCAAAGCCACTGTCCAAGTAATCAACAATGCTACTGGACAACGTTTCAAAGTCGATTTGGAAAGAAATCATCAGGATTGGAAGGTCACAGTAGTACGCGGTATCGGTGATACACATTTTGCAGCAACTTATCGTACCATATAACAATAGGCCAAGGCTCCACATGGGGCCTTGGCCTATTGTTATATGATAAGACTACTATAGTAAGCTATTCAATTTATCCTCTAACTAACTATTATAGATAAAGCAAGATACTAGCATAATTTTTGATTTTAAGTTTACCTATTCCTTTAACATTTTATTAACCCGATATGAGTAAAATAAAAACCCTGCAAGTAGCATAATATAGAACATGTTGGATAAAAAATGTCCGTACATGTATATCACCTCCTTATTCGTATCGCAATGCATCGATCGGATCTAATAATGCAGCTTTTCGTGCCGGGTATATGCCAAAGAATAAGCCAATCATAACCGAAAAACCAAAGGCTGCTACAATAGCCAGGGAGGAAACTATCGTTTTCCAGCCAGCAAGAGCTGATATTGTATAGGCTGATCCAATCCCTAATGCAATGCCCACTCCCCCCCCGGCGACACTAATAACCACTGCTTCAATGAGAAATTGGAGTAAAATATTGTAATAGCGAGCTCCAAGAGCTTTTCGAATGCCAATTTCTCGTGTTCTTTCCGTAACAGATACTAGCATAATATTCATAATACCGATACCACCCACCAAGAGGGATAGTGCGGCAACGATACCTAGTAAGAGTGTAATCATCCCTGTCGTTGCATCAGCAGTTGCCATAACTGCCACCATATTACGCACGGTAAAATCATCTGGGGTGTTTATCGGGAGCTTATGACGACTACGCAGCAACATTGTAATATCCTCCTGAGCCTGATTAATGGCATCTGTGCTAACGGCTTGTACATTAATGTTTTGAACATAGGTAATTCCCATCAAACGTTCCTGGGCAGTGGTTAAAGGAATAATTACCATATCATCCTGATCACCACCGCCAGTTGACTGCCCTTTACTGTCTAATACTGCAACAACTCGAAAAGGAGCTTTGTTAATCCGAATGGTTTGACCAATGGAAGTTCCACCACCGAATAAGTTATCTGCTACTGTTTTACCAAGCACTGCTACCCTCGCCCTAGTCTCCAAATCTTGACTAGTGAAAAAAGCACCCTCTTGTACCGTAAAGCTTCTAACTCCTAAAATCTCCGGTGTCGTCCCTTGCACAGTTGTCGTCCAATTCTGATTACCGAATACCACCTGATACTGGCGGTTTACGGCTGGTGCTACTAAATGTACACCAGCTACTTCCCGGGTAATTGCTGCAGCATCTTTTTCATCCAACGTTATTCCAGATCCAGCCGCTTGGCGATTTCCTCCTGCCGACGCGGCACCAGGAGTAATGACAAGAAGGTTGCTCCCTAGGCCTGCAATGGAGCTTTCTACTTTATCCCTAACGCCCATCCCAATCGAAACCATAGCAATCACCGCACCCACCCCAATAATAATACCGAGCATCGTCAGTATGGCTCTAAGTTTGTTGGCCCGTAGTCCATCTAAGGCAATAATGAGGCTTTCACTAAACATAACCTCACCGCCTTTTCCATTCTTCACGTTCTATCCGTCCATCCCGCACATAGACTACTCGTTTGGCATATTCAGCAATATCAGGTTCGTGGGTAACCAAAATAATTGTTCGTCCCTGAATATTCAGCTGAGAAAAAATAGCCATAACCTCGTCACCTGATTTCGTGTCCAGATTTCCCGTCGGTTCATCCGCCATAATAATTGTAGGGTCATTTACCAGTGATCTAGCAATTGCAACACGCTGGCGCTGTCCGCCAGAAAGTTCATTAGGTTTATGATGCATACGCTCTTCCAGGCCAACCATTTCCAATACCTGAATGGCTCGCTCTATTCGTTCCTTCCTTTCTACCCCTTTATACACCATGGGCAATGCCACGTTTTGCAAAGCGGACATCCTAGGCAAAAGATTAAAACTTTGAAAGACGAAACCAATCTTTTGATTACGAGTAAGGGCAAGTTGATCATCGCTTAGAGTCGCTACTTCCTGGTTGTCTAGCATATAAGAACCACTTGTTGGCCGATCAAGGCAACCAAGAATATTCATAAGAGTCGACTTACCCGATCCAGATGGACCCATGATGGCTGTAAATTCACCAGGGCTAATACTTAAGGTGAGGCCAGCTAAAGCATATACCGTTTCTCCGCCTAATTCATACTTTTTTGTCACGTTAGATAATAAAATTGACATGAAAACTTCCTCCCTAGCGGCCCATACCTGGAATCATTCCGCCACCCTTATTCCCTTGTCCGCCGCTGACAGATTGGGTTTTGATTTGCGCAATTACAATCTGATCGTCTTCAGCCAAACCATTTACAACTTCAATTTTCTCATCACCAGCAATTCCTGTTGTGACAGGGGTATTTTGCATCTTACCCTTATGAACTACCACCACATACTGCTGACCGTTATTATTTTTGACTGCAGTCAATGGAACTACTAAAGTATTTTTGCTTTCAGCAACATGAATGGACACTCTCGCTGTCATTGTTGGCTTCAATATATTATCAGCCGCATCCACGTCAACTAGAACGCTATAATATACTACATTTGATTGTACATTGGCTTTTTGCGAAACATTCGATACCACTCCTGAAAAGGTTTTTCCAGGGTAAGCATCTACTGTAAAAGTTACTTTTTGCCCCTTTTGTATTTTTCCAATATCTGATTCATCTACTTGGGTTTGAATCTGCATTTTAGACATATCCGCTACTGTAAGTAGTACCATGGGTGAGGATACACCGGGCGCTACTGCCTGGCCAGCGGGTATTGGTTTGCCAATAACCTGACCATTAATAGGCGAGCGGATTATTGTTTCATTTAGTTGCGATACAGCATCATCATAGGAAGCCTTTGCTATACTATAATCCATGCGACTGACATCTAATTGTTGGTCAGAAACAGCACCGAGTTTGTGTAATTGTTGGCTGCGTTCATAATTTATCGATGTATTTCCCAGGCGGGCACGAGCCTGAGATACTAATGCCTGTAAATGGGTATCATCAAGAAGTAATAATATATCTCCAACTGTAACTTGATCATTTTCGTGAACCTTTACTTCTTTAATCAAACCAGAAATCTTAGAACTCACATCTACTATATTCACCGGGGAAATGGTTCCAGTAGCTGAAACCATGGACAGAACATCTCCGCGCTCTACTTTTACCGTCGGCCCTAGGATGACCTCAGCTGGTTTGCCTTTGTATAAATACCCGCTTGTAATGGCTACTATGATAAGCACTGCAATCATCATCCACTTTTTATACTGTAAAATTTTTTTCCACACTAACGACATACCATTCACTCCTATCACTTTTCTCCCAAGCCAACAGCTTTTTCTAGTTTAGCCTTGTTGACATTGTAGTCATAAGATGCTTGAGTAGCATTGGTCTTAGCCTGAGTGAGAGCCGTTTGTGTGTCAATCACATCTAGATTGGTACCTACACCAGCATAATATTTTCCTTGGGATGCCTTTAGATCTTCTTCCGCTTTACTAACTGCGACTTTTGACGTCTCAATTCTCGCCTCTGCTTCCTTCATATTCATATAAGCTTGGCGAACCTCTAGCTCTATTCCAGCTCGCAGCTGTTCATCTCCCGCCTTTACCTTATCCTCATTCGCCTTAGCGGCCTTAACTTTAGCATTGGTAACGCCAGCATCAAATACGTTCCAATTGGCTGAAACACCAATAGACCAATTGGAGTTTTGACCTGGAAAATCGGAACCACTTACTCCTTTGTTCCCACTTACCGATAGAGTTGGCAGCCTTCCGCTATCTGCAATTGCAATACCGGTTCTAGCAATTGCAAGATTATCTTGAGACTGGGCAATTTCTGGTCGTTTTTTTTGTGCTAATGCAATACTATCCTCTAAGGACAACTCATATTTAGTATAAGCCAGTTCATCAATCATAGTATGCTGACGGTCAAGAGGCATGCCCGTCACATTATTAAAGTTCGCTACAGCTCCGTCATAGTTATTTTGTGCTTTTGTCAGATTTTGCTGGGCATTAGCTAGCTCTACTTCAGAGCGAAGTACGTCTGATTTGGCAACGGTCCCTACTTGGTATTGAGCCTGAACATTTTTTAAATGTTCTATTAAACTATCAACGGTTTGTCGATTGACTGCCACTATATTGCGTCCCTGCAAAAGATTGTAATAGGAGGTAGTCGTGTCTAACCTTACTTGTTCTTTTGCCTTAGTCACCCCAAGCTCCGCAAGATGGGCACTTAGTATCGCTTGTTCAATTTGTCCTTCCACTCTTCCTCCTGTATATAAGGACCAGTTCAAACGTAATGAAGTGCTGAAATTATCACTAGGAGATGCACCTGCTACATTTAGAGAGCGAGTACTATTATTCATCAATGTTAAGGTGGGCAGTTTCCCTCCTTGATTTTCTTTAATCCCCCACATAGCCTTTTCTTTATCTGCAATAGCCATGTGAATGGACGGATTGTTTTTCAGTGCCAAAGCAATACTCTCCTCTAGTGATAGCTCTAGGGTATTGGCTAATCCTATCCCCATATTAAGAAGCACTAAACTTACTGTTAGTAAGGAAACTTTATTTTTCATCCTATATTTTTTATATGACATTAAAAAATCCTCCTTAAAAATTACGAAACTACTTTCTCTAGATAAGTAACAACATCTACTTTGCTATTTACTTCATTCTACTTCTCGTTTTTTAGTTTTTCTTTAGATTTTAAATGTAAAGAAAAGGCACCTTATTAGGCGCCTTTATTACTTACTATTTTCAATAGGAAGAGTAATATTAAATTGGGTACCCCTGCCGACTTCACTCTCTACCCAAATCTTGCCCCCATGTTTTTCAACAATCCAATGGGCAATTGCCAGCCCTAGCCCCGCCCCGCCAGCCTCCCTTGAACGAACTTTATCTCCACGAAAAAAGCGGTCAAATACCTTGGGCTGATCTTCGTCTTTAATACCTACCCCAGAATCTATAACCTTAATATAAGCTATATTGGATTGTTTATAACATAACAAATGGATACTACCTAGGGCATAAGTATATTTTATAGCATTGTCTAGCAATATAACTAAAAGCTGATGGAGTCTTTCTTTGTCTGCGACCAATTCTACTTTATCTTTGATACTTACAAGTAACGTAATGTTTTTCATATCTGCTAGGGGCTTAAATTGTTCCACTAGAGGGGTAATGACCTCCTCTAAGCTAAAAGAGGTGATTTGCAGTTCAATTTGATTCGCATCTGCTCTAGCTAAGGTAAATAATGTGGAAACCAATTTACTCATGCGTATGGTTTCCCTTACCACATTGGTAATACGAATGGTTTCTTCCTCAATACTATGTTCAGGGTAACGGAGTAATAATTCCGCGTTACTTTTAATGACAGCCAAAGGAGTACGCAGTTCATGTGAAGCATCTGCCACAAACTGTTGTTGTTTTTCCCACGCTGCCCTAATGGGCACTAAAGCACGCTGAGCTAAATAATAAGCAGCAGGAATAATGAGCATCATTCCTACTAATTGACCGATTACAATAATAAGCATAAACTTTCTTAATATGGCCACTTCCGAATCAACAACACTGATCGTAATGACTTCCTTAATGTGAACGGGCACAGAATTTCCTCTCAGCAACCTATTATCCGTATCTTGATAGGGAAAACTCAGTACGCGATATACATGATTTTCAATTTTCTTAGTTTCTGCATGATGAATGTGTTCTTTTTCAAAAAAGGCAGTAATGCCAGCAATACCTTCTATGGGAAAGGGATAAAAATTAATTATTTTCCCTTCCGTATCTCGCAATAACACTAAAATCCGCGGTTCAAAAAAAACAGGTGGAATAATCCCACTGCCGGGACGCCCATTGCTTATATGAAACCCCTTTCCCTTATGTTCCATAGCTTGGTCAATATCATCAAATAGTTGATGGGCTACATATCCGTATAATAGTATGCCAAAAGTAAGAAATAGAACTAAGAATACTATGGAATTAAGAATGGTTAAGCGACGCAACGTTTTCTTAAACATTATTTCTCCTTTAGCATAAAACCGGCCCCACGGATGGTCTGTAGTAGTATATCCTGACCATAAGGGGACATTTTCTTGCGAAGATAATGAATATATAAATCCACAATACCTATCCCCGTTTCTGATTCCAAGCCCCAAATGCGGTCAAAAACCTGTTCTCTGCTCAAGATTCGTTCTTGGTTAAAGACCAGATATTCTAATAGTTCATATTCTTTACTAGTTAGTCCCAGTGACTTATCCTCAATAAAGCCATCCTTCAAATTAGGATTTACCGATATGGTTTTATAAGAAAGCTCTCCTTCTCCACTTCCTCCTTTACGGCGCAGTAACGCTTTAACTCGTGCCAGCAATTCTGGTACGGCAAAGGGTTTTACCAAATAATCATCAGCGCCACAATTAAGACCTCTTACCTTATCCTCTACACTATCCTTTGCTGTCAAAAGCAAAATGGGTACAAAGTTTCCTTGGGCTCGTACACGTTTTACAATTTCTAAGCCGCTTATTTGTGGTAGCATAATATCTAAAATTAATAGATCATGGATACTTTTCTCTGCTAAATACAAGCCTTCATCACCAGTACCTGTTTCCTCAATCAAATACTTATCTTCCTTAAGTACAGCCACAACGGCCTCTCGCAGCCTAGGATCATCTTCCACAACTAAAACTTTCACCTTATGCCCCTCACTTTACGCTGACCAAATAGTATTTTCCTAGTTTATAGTTTATCCAAGTATGTAGTCTCTCATTTATGATTTTTATAGAAATAGCCCTACAAACCGTCTTTTCGGTTGTAGAGCTACTGTTACTTATATGAATGCTCTTGCAAAAAAGCATTTATAGATTTTGCCATAATCTTCTTTCCCGAAATATCAGGGTGAAGTCCATCTTGTGCATATTCTATTGCTAAAAAACCTCTTTCATCTACTAAATATAAATAGGTTTCAATAAAATTTGGCTGTTTTCGAATAAACTCATTTACCTTTTCTAGTTCTATCTGCCAATTTTTAGATATGGAATAATGAAAGACTCTTTCAATGCGCTCTGGGTTCATAGGCGGTACGGTTAAAAAAATAGGTGTAATATCATTCTTATTGCACTTATCCTTAAGGGTCTGAAGGGATGCAATGACACGTTCTCCCGTTATACCTTCTCGAATACTATTCGTCCCCCCTAAAACAAACAAGTATTGCGGCTTAAAGGGAAGTACATCTCGATCAAAGCGTTCAACTAGCATCTCAATGGTATCACCACTTTTGGCTAAATTCTTCACGGGGAAGGGCAAATAAGAAACATATTCAAATCGCTCATCGGAAGGAGGATTCGACACAGCCCCGCCGCCATGGGAAATACTATCTCCAAAGACTGCCCAGCAGTATTGTTCCGTAGTGACCATAAAAGAAATGGCATCGGAGTAAACGCCAATGGGGTTATTTTCCCCATCCAATGCCCTTACTCGCCAATAATATTTTCCTACTTCCGTATACGGATGAACATCATAACAATTAAAACCGCCTTCCACCTGATAGGAACGTATCCGATATTGAGATGGTATAATGTCATTTGGATTTTCAGGTAAACGATTGGTGATTTCCACCTCATATCGACTAGCCCCTTGTACTGGTATCCAAGCATAGACAGGGTACAACGGTGTCGGACGCTTTTGATCAAACATTGAGGTCGGCTGTGGTTTTATGGGGTTCATAACTCCAGTCTTGAGAGAAAGGGGTTTTGAGAATTCTCCGATAGGATCCTTATCCAAATTTAAAGGGCGAACCCGATAAAATAGCTTTTCCAATTTTTCTACTTTAAGTAAGGCCAAATCCAGTTCCATCCCTGGCGTAAAAGTTCCCGTAGTTCTATAATAAGTCTGCTCCTCAGATGCCCGTTCTTTACTAAATAAAGGAATATTCGCTACCTCTACTTCATATAAAACGGCATCTTGAGCGTTATCCCACAATAATAAAACTTTACCGTTTTGAGCAAGTGCTGCTCCTGTACTGTATAACATAATGGCAACCAACAATATTATTTGTAATACTCTCAATAATCTTCTCCTCACTATCTTCATTGTACTCTTGTAAATAAACACCATATATAGTCTTAAACAGACAAAGGATGAAACTATAAGCCAAAAGACTACCATTTTGCCAGTATACCATACCTTCTGCCGAAAAATAAAGATTGCCACAAACAATTTGCTTGTGGCAATCTTTGAGAAAAAAATTATTTTTCTTCGTAGGAACAGCAATAATCAACAACCGTCTTTACTTGAAGTTTGAAGCGTGAATTTGCTGGAACATGAAAGATATCTCCACCGCCAAAAGTCTTCCACTCACTTTCTCCTGGCAGTAATACTTCCATCTCACCTGCCAACATTTCCATCTCTTCAGCAGCATCTGTGCCAAATTCGTATTCTCCTGGCATCATAATTCCTAAGGTCTTTTTACTGCCATCGGCAAAAACTACAGTGCGACTAGTTACTTTCCCTTCAAAATATACATTAGCCTTTTTAATAATTGTTACTTTTTCAAATTGTTCCATTCTTTGTTCCCCCATTACTTTTATATCGTTATTTCTTACAGTTCAATCAAAGTATATTTGCGACTGCCAAGACCTATTTCTTCCCCATATTGAAGTTGTACAGCACCTTTTGTGCCAGGGTGCAAGTCATCAAATTTTTCTTCACCAGAGTCATGCCCCTTCGATAATAAAGATCCTGCCAGTCCAATCTGCTTGGTCACAAGATCATAACTCGCCTGATCAATCGCAACTGGGTCCATCGAGGCCAAAAAGCCAATATCAGGTACAATAGGGGCATCGCTCCAAGGTACACAGTCACAATCAGGGGTTATATTGATGAGGAAATTAATATAGCCAATGCGACCTTTCATACTTTGGGATACACCATAAGCATACTCTGTAATTTTCTCCATGAAACCAGTAGCCTCCGATTGCCAATTCATGCCGATGGCTTTTACTGGGCATACTGTCATACATTCGCCACATCCAATACATTTTCCTGGATCAACAGATGTCTTTTTATCGGCAATAGAAATGGCCTCTTCTGGACATACTGGAGCGCATTTCCCGCACCCAATACATTTTTCAGAATTCACTAGAATACGAACAGAATGCTGCTCTTTTTTACCGACAGCAGGAGCACCACCCATGGCAATATTCTTTATAGCTCCTCCAAAACCAGCCATTTCATGACCTTTGAAGTGAGACATAACAATCATACTATTGGCACTAACAATATCCTTTGCCAGTTTCACCGTTTGAAAATGTTTTTTGTGAATGGCGACTTCTTCAATATTTTGGCTACGCAGTCCATCAGCAATAATAAGTGGTGCGCCTGTCACCGTATAATCAAAACCATGTTCTAATGCAGTGACCAAATGATCCACTGCATTGTGGCGACTGCCCGAATATAAAGTATTGGTATCTGTCAAAAAAGGTTTGGCCCCTTTGGCTTTGAGCTTGTCTACCACTTGACGAACAAATACGGGATTAATATAACTATCATTGCCCCGTTCACCAAAGTGTAATTTTACAGCCGCCAGATCATTTTTTTCAACAAAATCATCAAACCCCGCGGCCTCGTATAACTTTCTAATTTTGCTAATTTTATTATCCCTTGGACTACGAGCACGTAAGTTTACAAAGTATACCTTACTTGGCACAACCATTTCCCCTTTCCTCATCTATTTCAAATTTAGTTTTGCAAAAGCTTCTGCCATGGCCGAGTTAAATGGGCCCTCTGTTGTTTTATGCTGCTCTTTTAGATATTTTGCGACCTCCCCCTTAGAACTCTGGGAGTGTTCCTTCTTTTTTCGCTCATTGAAGGCCGAAAGTTTTTCCCGATAACCACAGCTGCAAACAAAGAGTTGATTATCACCTTCCCCGCGCAATTCTAATTTCTTATGGCAATTAGAACAACGAGCATTGGTCAATATAGAAATATTTTTCTTATAACCACATTCACGATCTTGGCACACAAACATTTTACCCTTTTTCCCATTGACTTCTAGCATAAACTTTTCACATTGAGGACACTTATTTCTCGTTATATTATCATGTTTAAATTTATCCTGGCTATTTTTTATATCATTAACCAAAACCTTGGCATAATCCTTCATTTCATTAATAAAATTACTCTTTGAAAGAGAACCTTTTGAAATATGAGCAAGTTTTTGCTCCCACTGAGCTGTCAAGGTTGGGGATTTTAGTTCCTCTGGAACTAGCTCTAACAGTTGCTTGCCTTTTGCTGTAATAAAAATATTTTTGCCGTTTTTTTCAATTACGAAACTGTTAAACAATTTCTCAATAACATCGGCTCTCGTCGCCACAGTACCTAATCCACCTGTTTCACCAATGGTCTTTTTTAGTGCTTCACTTTCATTATTCATGTATTTAACAGGGTTCTCCATAGCTGAAAGTAATGTTCCTTCATTAAATGGTGCGGGCGGTTTGGTCTCCCCTTTCGTTATCTTGGCACTTTGGACGTTTATAATATCACCTTTATGAATACTTGGCAATAATTGCTCACCAATATCCTCTTTGGTTTCTTCCTCTTCTATAACATGTCCATAAATTCCTCTCCAGCCCTCGGCAATGACTCGTTTGCCCTTGGCAATAAAAGCTTCCCCTCCGATTTTAACCGTTACTGTGGTTTGTTCATATTCAAAAGGAGGATAAAGGACAGCTAAAAAGCGTTTTATGACTAAATCATAAATTTTTCGTTCCTTATCACTAAGTAAACTTAAGTTGGAAGGTTGTTCTGTAGGAATAATCGCATGATGGTCGGATACTTTATTATTATCAACAAAAGAACTATTGCCTTTAATAGGATTTTTCAAAATAGCCCCTGCTATTTTGGCGTAAGGGCCAACAGCGCAAGCCTTCACTCTATCTTTCAGAGTAGCTACTATATCTATGGAAATATATCTTGAATCCGTGCGGGGATAGGTTAGGAATTTATAATTTTCATAGAGGCGCTGCATAATAGAGGTCGTTTCCTTCGGCGAAAAGCCAAATAGCTTGTTCCCATCTCGTTGCAGTTCGGTAAGATCATATAAGGAAGGTGAAAATTTCTTCTTATAGGTTTTATCGACTTCAACAACTTCCCCTTGTTTATTTTTTATCGAAAGCAGAATTTTTTCGCAGATACTTTCCTCAAAGGTTCTTGTATTCATAGTCTTATGATCTTGCCAAATCAGTTGTAAACCTTCCTTGGTTGCTGCTGTAATACCATAAAACTCTTTCGGTTTAAAATTTCGAATTTCCTCTTCCCGACTGGCAATAATAGCTAGGGTGGGTGTCTGTACTCTGCCACAGGAAAGTTGAGCATTATATTTGCAGGTTAAAGCTCTCGTTGCATTTATGCCTACCAGCCAATCCACTTCGGCACGAGCAACGGCAGAGGCATATAAATTCTCATAATCTCGGCCAGACTTTAGCTTAGTAAAGCCTTCTTTAATGGCATTATCCGTTACTGAAGAAATCCATAGACGCTTAATGGGCTTACGGACCTGTGCTTTTTCAATAATCCAGCGAGCAACCAATTCTCCCTCACGACCAGCATCTGTGGCAATAATAATTTCTTCTACATCATTGCGCTTCATTTGCTCTTTGACAATACTAAATTGTTTACTGCTTTGTTTAATGACTACCAGCTTTAACTGGGGTGGGAGCATGGGCAAATCTTCTAACCGCCAGGCCTTATATTTTTCGTCATAGACTTCTGGATCTGCCAAAGTCACCAAATGACCTAAGGCCCAGGTTACAATATATTTTGTTCCTTGAAAATAACCATTTCCTTTTTGGCTACATTGCAATACTCTTGCTAAATCTCTGCCAACAGAAGGTTTTTCTGCCAAGACCAATACTTTACTCATCTATTAAAGTCCTTTCTATATACATTGATTCTATTTAAATGCTAATTATAACACTCCAATTATACTCTCATAATTCAATATAAATCAAGCGCTACCCTACGCCATAACCAGCTCGTATTAATCAGAAATACTTCCTTACCTTGCATATAGACTTTCCTGTAGATACACACAAAGCACCATTCCCCGACAATCATCCTCCATTTTACACCGCTTAAAATATTCTTTTAGTTATGAAACAAATAAAGGAAACAACTAAATGCTTCCTTTATTTGTTTCGAAACGAAACGATCTTATATGCGATTGTACCATTCTTCAATGGATATTTTTCAAGCAAATCTCTAAGGCACTATGAGATTTTTATGGGTGAGGTATTTTTCAGACTGCCTCAATTCCCAGCACAACGCAGGTTGTACTCTTTTATACGTTAGTACCTACTTATATACAATTGTGGTCCACTGCTTATTTATTTCTTTAATAGAACCACCTCATTTCAAATTCATTCTAAGTCTATAGCTTTAATTCTTTTTTCTTCTCCCTCCTTCTCTTCTATGATTTTATTATACTACGAATTTTCCAACTATTCAATATATTTATCCGTTAACTCTCGAAAACTTTCAGTATGCTATTTTCTTACTATGATGCTATACTAGATTTATCTTTATCATGAAAAAGTTCAGTCCTACTATTTACAGTGAGGTGCTTTCGAATGTCCTTGAATAAGATCTTCCAATTGGTATCCGTTCTTACGCTTTTTATTTTCCTTTCTCCAGCTTTGGTCGCGGCACACCCCCTCTCTACTCTTCCCCGTTTAACTGGCGAAGTTTATCATGGAAGCGTTGAAGGAGGCTTTTATGGCATTATTGGCGATGATGGCATAAAATATCAACCCCTTAATTTGCCGCGAAACTTTCGACAGGAAGGTACACTCATAAAATTTGATGCAACGCCAAAGGATAGTATTGTCAGTTCTCTTATGTGGGGCACTATTGTTGAAGTATCAAATGTCAACAGCTTTGCAGTGAATCTCTCAGGAGACGAAAGAAAGGCAATCTATATACTATTGAAGCGTATGAATGCTTTTAACACGAAAGATTTGCTAAAACTGCAGCAAATCGATACCCTAGCAAAAGAACTGACAACAACCCAATTTGAAAATTGGGTAGGAGATTATCATAACTATACTCTGCATTTCGTTGAAATTCTGTCTGCTAATTCTACTTACATTACTGGCCGTTGTTCTTATACGCGAGAATTGATAAATGGTATGAAACTATATGGTAATATTGAATTCACTACAATGAATTTTACCCTTAGCCAAACTCCCCAAGGTTGGAAATTGACTGAATCACAAACCTTGCCAAACCCCCTCTTTCAAACCCCCTCCTTTACTCTTGCTGACATTAAGAAGAAATCCATGGAAAAATATAAAACGGATAACTTGGCTGATCTTTGGCAGTAAAGCAAATATAAATCCTTTCAATAAAAAGAGCATGCTATGCATGCTCTTTTTATTGAAGAATAGTATTCTTTATTATACAAGTTTTCTCAATTTAGGTGCTAATATAAGGGCGATAACAAACCCTACTCCCGATGTCATAAGTGAACTTGGCATATTGGCAATGGCTGTTGTAATACTGCCTGTAACTTGCCACCAAGCTACTGTATAACCGCCTAAAGTCCAGGTTGCCGCTAAAATACAACCTAAAACTGCGCGCATAATTCCTTTCTTCCCTAAGGGGATAAAGGAACCTTCTTTATTTTCAGGCCATAAACCCTTAGCTACAACCCCTGCTATGAGTCCAGCAATCCCTTTAATACCAAAGGACCAGAATGTATAAGGGGAAAATCCCATAAGAAGATCATAAAAGGCCGATCCAATTGCTCCTGCTAGACCAGCATATACACCACCAAAAACAATAGCAATGGTAAATATAAAGGCGGTACCTAAATGCACCATAGCACCCACACCAAAAGGTATTTTAATTGCTGTAGCAATGGCGCACATGGCAGCAAAAACACTTGCCATTACTAAATCCTTTGTTTTTAATTTTCTTTTTCTATTCATCCTATAACCTCCAACTATTTTCTATTAAATTCTTGGCAAAGCCAAGGTAATACACTTTCCAGCAATACGCCTTCCCTTGTCGGAGCATTCCTATGATAAGTAGCTTTAATTGCCAGTTCCACAAAGTCAGCAGCTTTTTTCATGGAATCTAGTAAACTCTCACCTTTTATCAGCCCACCAAGCAGTACACTGGCAAAAATATCCCCAGTCCCTGGATAACGGGCTGGGATATAATCACTTCTTATTTCCCAAAAAATATTATTCTTCGCCTCATATGCCATATTAATAATTTTATCTTCGGCAAAGGGAATACCAGTCATCACTATGATTTCTGGGCCAAAGTCTGCAAGGCGCTTTAACCATTTCTTGATTGTTTCAATATCACTGCCTTTTTCCAGATAAGGCTCTCCTAATAAGAAACATGCTTCTGTATAATTTGGCGTAATAATATTGGCTCTTTTCACTAAGGTTTTCATTTTTTCTTGCATACTCGGTGTATAGGTAGAATAAAGTTTCCCTCCATCCCCCATTACTGGGTCTACCATAATAAGAGGTGCATTATGAGAAAATTCATTGATAAAGCCATGTAATACATCAATTTGTGCCTCAGAGGCCAGAAAGCCACTATAAATACAATCAAACGTAATATTTTCTTGCTTCCAATGCTGAAAAAAAGCGGGCATATGATGGGTGAAATCATAAAAAGCAAGATTGCTAAATCCACCTAGATGAGAGCTTAATACAGCAGTAGGAAGCGGACATACTTGAATGCCCATACATGATAACACGGGTATAATAACCGTTAGCGAGCAACGTCCAAAACAAGACATATCATGAACGGCTGCTACTCGTGGCAGAAATGGTTTCATAGTTTCCCCCTAAATTATGTACCTGCTATAAATCGCGAGCCAGCAGCTTAACGACTACCTTACGCACTTTTATGCCCTGTTGGCTAATACAGCATGGACGATGAATATCCCAAGGGAAAAACACCACATACATCCCTTGGGACAAAATAATACTTCCTTCATTTTCTACATTACTATAAAAAGTGATATCTTTGTCTTCGGAATAGGCTTCTGAAATTTTTGCTTTGTCGGATAAACGGCTAAAACCGATTATTTCTTCACCATCTACCATGTATTGTATATCAATATATTTCTCATGGGCTTCCGCTTTTCGATTTTCTTTTGCCTCAGGCAAATAATCTGAAAGAGTAGCAAATAAATTTTCCCCCTCAATGGTATATTTGCCCTCCGCCATCTGAGAAAAATCTGTCTTTTGTAAATATGTTAAACCTTTTTGCAAAAGTTCTGGATAAAAAATTCCTTCCTCAGCTACATTAGCAATATGACCTACAATCATTTTCCCACTCCTTACTGGCTAAAAATTCATACCTTTTATTATATACGCTTAAACTGCCTTAATTCCTTCTTGCATTTTCTTACTAGGTTGTGTATGGTAAAGGGATACTAACCTTTACTGCTTTAATATAAATACTTTACTTTTCTTCTGGCTTTATATTAAAATATGTCTACAACAAAAAATCCTTTATTATAGACCTGAGCCTCTGATAAGATGAACTATTATTATACTTTACAATATAACAAAATGCTAGGTTTTCTATTGACCGAAAAGCAATGAGATGAACTATCAATTGATACATTGAAATACAACAAGAAAATGGAGGACTGCCAATGCCAATTAAAATTCCTAATAATCTACCTGCAACAAGCATCCTTGAAAACGAAAACATTTTTGTAATCCATGAAAATCGAGCCTATACCCAAGATATACGTCCTCTTAAAATTTTAATACTTAACCTCATGCCTACGAAGATTGTTACAGAAACCCAATTACTCCGACTACTCGGAAACTCTCCCCTACAGGTAGAGGTTGATTTTATTTATACAGCCACTTATGCACCTACAAATACCTCCCAAGAACATCTCATTAAATTTTATGAAACCTTTGAGGATGTTAAAGACCGCAACTATGATGGTATGATTATCACTGGCGCACCTGTTGAACAATTACCCTACGAGGAAGTGGCTTATTGGGATGAACTATGCCAAATCATGGAATGGAGTAAACATCACGTTTATTCGACTTTTCATATTTGCTGGGCTGCTCAAGCCGGATTATACTACCATTACAATATTCCAAAGTACAATCTTCCACAAAAGATGTTTGGAGTTTTTCCCCATCAAAAAATTCTTACCCAACAGGTCAAGCTCTTCCGCGGTTTTGATGATGTCTTTCATGTTCCCCATTCTAGGCACACAGAAGTACGAAGGGAAGACATTGAAAAAAATCCTAAGCTGCGTATACTCTCTGAATCTGATATGTCTGGTGTTTATGCCGTAGCCGATTTAATGGGACGACATTTTTTCATTACAGGTCATTCAGAATACGATCCTCTTTCTCTAAAAGCAGAATATGACCGTGACTTTTCACAAGGTTTGCCTGTTACTATTCCTTATAGTTACTACCCTAATGATGATCCTGCTCAAACACCCCTTGTCCTTTGGCGAAGTGCAGCCAATCTGCTCTTTTCCAATTGGCTTAACTACTATGTATACCAAGAAACTCCTTTTGATCTTGCTAATTTAGAATAATTCAAATGAACAAAGACTTGGTGCATTTTTTTGCACCAAGTCTTTGTTCATTTAAAAACTATTAAACATGAAATTTACTAATATTCCCTTGCAATATCTGAGCCATATTCGCAAGATCGTGGCTAGAAGAAGCTATTTCTTCCATCGTTGCAACCTGTTCTTGTGTAGCTGCTGAGACCATTTGTGCTTCGTCTGCCGCCTTCTTACTCAATTCATTTATAACTTGTACAGAATTTTCGATCTGTTGACCGCCCTTATCCATTTGTTCGATACCAACAGAAATATCTGCAACTTGCTCAGATACCTGAGCTACCAACTGAGCAATTTCTCTAAAAGCACTATCGGCGCCATTAACGACCTCAGCTCCCTGGCTTACTTCACGTGTACCATCATTCATCGCTGAAACGGCCTTTGCTGTATCTCCTTGAATTTCTCCGATTAAAGCAGCAATTTGTTTGGCAGCTTCCTGTGACTGTTCTGCTAATTTACGCACTTCTTCTGCAACTACAGCAAAACCACGCCCCTGTTCTCCAGCTCGGGCAGCTTCAATCGCAGCATTTAGAGCTAACAGATTTGTCTGGCCAGCAATACCTGAAATAGTATCTACAATCTGTCCTATTTCTTTTGAACGTTCACCTAGATTCGCAATAACCTTAGCTGAAGTATTAACGGTTTGTTCAATCAGTCCCATCTGACTAATTGCTCTGCCAATAGATTGACGACTTTCTTTGGCTTTGTCAGCAGCTTGAGAAGATTTTTCTACAGCATTACTCGCACTTAAGGCTATTTTGTGAATACTAGACAGCATTCCTATTAATACCGTTGCTGTTGTTTCCACTCCATTGAGCTGCATTTGAGCCCCTTGTGCGATATCCATAACGGCCCCAGCTACCTGATTACTAGCCTGGGCTGATTCTTGAGAGCTCGCAGTTAACTGCTCGGATGAAGCAGCTAAATGATCTGCACTACTATGAACTTGCAAGATTAATTCTCGCAAACTATACACCATCGTATTGAAACCATTTCCAAGGGTTGCAATTTCATCACTGCCATTTACCTTAGCCTGTACCGTAAGATCTCCCTTAGCTACTAATTGAACCTGACTGGCGAGTTCTTCAATTGGTTTTGTAATACGTCTTACTGTCGCCAATGTAATTGTTATCACTATTATGACTAATACAATGGCCGTAATCGCAAATAGCCATCTCAGATTAGCTAAGGGTTTATAAACAACATCCTCAGGTACACAAATTGCCAAGGTCCATCCAGTAGAAGGTACCTTTTTGTATACCATTAATAATTCTTGTCCATTAAATTTATAATTTGTAAACCCCTGGTCCTTTGCTAACATCTCCTTAAAAATAGGGGCTACTCCTTTTAATTGTTCCAACTGAAAAACACTCTTCGCTACCAAATCCGTCTCTGGATGGGCTACTATACTTCCTTTACTGTCAAGCAAATAGGCATAACCAGCTCCCTGTAAATTAATCTTTTTGATATTTTCCACAAGAGTCTGTAATAATATATCTGCACTCATGACTCCCCGAAACTGTCCTGCGGAATTTTTGATAGGCATAGCCACTGATACAGCCATTTGTTTTGTTAGCAAATCTAAGTAGGGATCTGTAAAGACTAGTTTACCTTGTTCCTGAGATATGCGATACCAGGATCGGCTACGAGGATCATAATCAGCTGGTGGTGCCCATCCACTGCCATCAACCATTTTGCCTTCTACTGAACCAAAATATACATCCGATACTTCTTTATCAACATTCTTATATCCTGCTAGCATGGGTATTGTTATTTCACCATCACCAAATGTACTTTGTATGGTCCCTGCCGTAATTTCTAGTAATTTTGCTTTGCTGACAAGCCATCCATCCAGCGTACTGACATGAGCATTCGCACTTTCCTTCATTTCACCCTGAATACCCGCCAATACCTGTTCCTTTGTCGACATATATCCCATCACCGATGAAACCAAAAGGATTATCGCAGATAATAATGAAAAGATTAATGTGAGCTTAGTCTTTAAATTCATTTTTTATCCCTCCAAAACCAATTATTTCTATTCTTTCATAATTCGTCATAATTTTATATTTTCCTGCATAATTCAGAATATTCGATCACTATCTCGATGAAATCTTTTATTTAATAGAAAAAGGACTGCCACTTTTGACAGTCCTTTTTCTATTAACAATTTATTCTTTTGTTGCAGCTGCTTCCTGATTTACTACCGCAAATTGAGCCGCCAATCGTTTGTAATTTTCCAGTCTTTCTTTGGCATCTTCTTCTGTTTTTACAAATAAAGCTTCTGCCATATCAGGGAATTGTTTTTTGAGGGAGGAATAACGAACCTCACCCATCAAAAATTCTTGGAAATTCATGGTTGGTTCTTTGGAATCTAAGGAAAATGGATTTTTGCCAGCTTCTTTCAGCTGTGGATTGTAACGATACATGGACCAGTAGCCACTGTCAACAGCACGCTTACTTTCTAAATGGCTTGATCCCATTCCCACTTTAAGGCCATGGTTAATACAAGGAGCATAAGCAATAATCAAGGATGGACCTGGATAAGCCTCAGCTTCTGCAATGGCTTTAAGGGTTTGATTTTTATCTGCTCCCATGGCAATTTGCGCTACATAAACATAACCGTAGCTCATGGCAATCATACCAAGATCTTTTTTCTTGGTACGTTTACCGCTAGAAGCAAATTTAGCAATGGCAGCTGTTGGTGTTGCCTTGGACGCTTGACCACCAGTATTTGAATATACTTCTGTATCAAATACTAATACATTTAAGTCTTCACCAGAAGCCAGTATATGATCCAGACCGCCAAAACCAATATCGTAGGCCCAGCCATCTCCGCCAAATAACCATTGGGATCTCTTCACTAAAAAGTCCTTATTCTTATAAATTTCATTCAGCAGTGTATCATCGCCCTTATGCTTTTCCAATGCTGCAATCAACTTATCTGCTCGTTGCCGTGTACCTTCACTTCGTTCTTGGTTAACCAGCCACTCTTCAAGGGCTGTTTTACATTCTGTATCACTACTCGCCCTAGCTGCAGCCTCAATATCCATGGCTAATTGTTTCCGAATTTGTTTTACGCCAACTAACATACCTAGGCCAAATTCCGCATTATCTTCAAATAAAGAATTCCCCCAAGCCGGTCCATGTCCACGATGATTTTTGGTGTAGGCAATGGATGCAGCACTGCCTGCCCATACAGAAGAACATCCTGTAGCATTCGCAAGCATCATACGATCGCCAAAAAGCTGAGTAACGAGTTTAGCATAAGGTGTTTCACCACAACCTGCACAAGCACCAGAGAATTCTAGCAATGGCTGTTCAAACTGGCTACCTTTTACAGTCAATACATTCACTGGATTGGCTTTTGGCGCAACGCTCATGGAATAATTCCAGTATTCATCTTGCCCTAGTTGCGTATCTAGAGGCTGCATGACTAAGGATTTTTCTTTAGAAGGGCAAATCTGTGCACAGTTGCCACAGCCAGTACAATCATAGGGAGAAATAGCAATGGAAAACTTTAATTCTTTTGCTCCAATAGCTGCTTTAGCAACATAGCCTGCTGGTGCATGTTGTACTTCTTCTTCACTAAGCAGAACCGGGCGAATGGCAGCATGAGGACATACATAAGAACATTGATTACATTGAATACAATTTTCTGCTACCCAACAAGGAACATTGATAGCAATACCACGTTTTTCATAAGCAGTAGTTCCAAAGGGGAAGGTCCCGTCTTCCATGCCTAAAAAAGCACTAACCGGTAAGTTATCTCCTTCTTGACGATTCATGGGAACCATAACATTTTTAATAAATTCAGGCGTAGGACGTACATCAATCTTTTCCTCTTGGGCATTAGCCCAAGCTGCAGGAACCTCTACCTTGACAATAGAGTCTACCCCTTTATCAATGGCAACCTGGTTCATCCGAACAACTTTTTCACCTTTGTTACTATAGGATTTAACCACTGCTTCCTTTAGATATTTCACAGCATCTTCCACAGGAATAATTTCCGCTATTTTAAAGAAAGCCGATTGCATAATCATATTAATTCTACCACCAAGGCCAATTTCTTGGGCAATACCAATAGCATCGAGAGTATAAAAATTAATCTCTTTTTCGTATATGTAACGCTTCATAGCTGCAGGTAATTTTTCTTCTAACTCTTCCCGATTCCAAGTACAGTTTAGCAGAAAACTGCCGCCCTTCTTTAAACCTTCTAGCACATTATATTGATCAACATAGGATTGTTTATGGCAAGCAATAAAATCAGCTTTATTAATCAGATAAGGAGCTTTGATAATGTTTTTACCAAAACGCAAGTGAGAAATGGTAACGCCCCCGGATTTTTTGGAATCATAAGCGAAATAAGCCTGAGCATACATATCCGTCTGATCACCAATAATTCCAATCGCACTCTTATTTGCACCTACCGTTCCGTCTGAACCATAGCCCCAAAACTTACAAGCTTTGGTCCCTGCTGAAGTGGTATCAACATCTTCGCCATAAGGTAAGGAGGTATAGGTTACATCGTCAACAATTCCCACCGTAAAATTATCCTTCGGCTGTTCTTGCTTTAGATTTTCATAGATAGCTTGAATATGGCTAGGAATTACATCTTTACCGCCAACACCACATCTGCCCCCTACGATCACCGGTTGCCATTCCTTGCCGTAAAATACGGATTTTACATCTAGGTACAAGGGTTCTGCAAATGCCCCTAATTCTTTGGTTCTATCGAGTACGGCAATCTTTTTCACCGTACGAGGAATATATTTAAAGAAGTGTTCAATGGAGAAAGGTCTATACAAATGTACTGTTAACAAACCAACTTTTTCGCCATTTTCATTTAGATGATCCACCATTTCTTCAATTGCTCCACATACGGAGCCCATGGCAATGATCATACGATCGGCATCTTCCGCTCCATAATAATTAAACAGATGATATTCTCGGCCTGTTAATTTATTAATTTCAGCCATATAGTTTTCCACAATTTCAGGAAGCTGCTGATAAAACTTATTGGAAACTTCTCTTTGTTGGAAATAAATATCTGAATTTTGCACTGTTCCTCTTAGTACAGGATGATCAGGATTGAGAGCCTTACGGCGAAACTCTTCGAGGGCTTCTCGATCTAATAAAGGGGCTAATTCTTCATACTCTAGAACTTCTATTTTTTGCACTTCATGAGAAGTTCTAAAACCGTCAAAGAAATTAAGGAAGGGAACGCGACCTTTGATAGCTGATAAGTGAGCTACAGCAGCTAAATCCATGACCTGCTGAACACTACTTTCTGCGAGGAGCGCAAAACCAGTTTGTCTGGTTGCCATAACGTCTTGGTGATCACCAAAAATGCTGATAGAGTTCGCACCAAGGGCTCTCGAACTCACATGAAATACACAAGGCAACAATTCCCCTGCAATCTTATACATATTAGGAATCATCAGTAATAAGCCTTGGGAAGCAGTGTAGGTTGTTGTTAGCGCCCCTGCCTGCAGTGAACCATGGACTGCACCAGCCGCACCAGCTTCTGACTGCATTTCTACAATTTCTACCGTTTGTCCAAAAATATTTTTTCTGCCTTGTGCCACCCACTCATCAGCATGTTCTGCCATATTGGAGGATGGAGTAATGGGATAAATAGCGGCTACATCGGTAAAAGCATAAGAAATGTGTGCAGCAGCAGTATTGCCATCCATCGTTTTCATTTTTCTTTTGGTATTTTTCATTATATAATTCTCCTTTTATATTAGAATTCTTGAATCAGCTTATTAAAAACGCCCCTATACAACATATACTGCTGTATAGGGGCGCAATTGCGCGGTACCACCCTTACTTTTCACTGTAACATCGGTCAAGCAACCGACTCCCGGTTAACGCCCGGGTGACGCCTCTGCCTAATCCATACAAGTTACTTCTTGTATTTTTCGGAGAAGAGTTCATGGGTGATTTAATCAGTAATAACTCCGCACCGGTTCTCAGCAAACACCGGCTCTCTGTGGCAGTTCATCTATTACCTTTACTCCCAATCATCACTTTTGTATTGTAAGTTATTCAATTAAAAAGTTCTTAGAGTAGATTATTGCATTTTTATTTCCGTCTGTCAACAACTTTTATTCATTTATAAAATAGAATTATCTACTCTACTAAAGCATGTGTTAAATTAAAAATATCTTTTTCAATAATGTACACGTCATGCACATCATCATGGCGAATTGCAATATAATCCCCTTCTTTACCAGCCATATATTTATTAGGATCCCAACTGGTAAACACCTTTGTTTTCTTACACAAAGGCTTTACATAAATCTGCACTTCTCCCGTCGCTCTGCAGGATTTCAAATAGGAACTGAGCTTTACACTTTCCCCTGAAATACGGTTACGAACCGATGGTACATATTCTCCTTCACAAACAAAGGGCTTATTTATTATTTGATAACTTTTCTCAAATTTTTCTTTCTTGATAGGATATACTTCACCTTTTATTCCAACCATAATAAAAACATTTTCATGAGCCCTGATTTCAATATCTCCCTCTAAGGTTCGGACGGTCAAGAAGGAGCCTTCTGTAAAAACTTCTGTTGTAGGAACAAATCCAGCTATAATATTATTTTTTTGGTAAATTTTCATGGTACCAGTATCTAAAGTATGACTATTACTATATACCACATCAAAGCTTTCATAGTACTCCGCCACACGTTGAAACAAATAGGAATTCACATCTTTTTCTGGATATAGTTCTTTGAATTTTACTAAACTGATAAAGCCGCCAGCCTTTTCCGCATGTCCTCCTCCTGATCCAATATCCTCTGTTAGGAAGCTAGCCAGTTCACTAGCCATGACTTCGCGAATACAGCTGCGAATCGAAAACTTAATGCCATCTTCGACTTCATTATAGACAACACAAGTATCTATATCTTCCACTTGAAGGGCTATATCGCTAATAAAACCTAGAATATTAGGATCACAAGGTTCCGATTGAAATACTGCATAACGTTCGCTATGACTATGAGAATACTTTTGCAGTGCAATTCCAGCTATTTCAATATCATTGCGTGATAAATTGCAATTCTTTAATTGACGAAATAAATTATGATCATAGGCAATACTATCTCTCATATCTTTATCAAGAGGATGCTGAATTTCGGTAAAGCTATTGGTATCTGAAAATAGTCCATAATAAAGAGCTGTCCCTACATTAGGATAAGCATCAAAATCAAAGTTTTCTTGGGTTAAAAGACTCCACACCAAGGTGGAACAACTACCAAGGTATGAACGGATATCACTATTTTCTATGCCCTGAGTCTCGGGCTGATGGTGATCAATAACCACCACCAAAGAGGCTGCTTCTAGTTTTTTTACATTTCCCGCCCCATATTGACAGTCAACGGTTATCAGCATACCATTGATTTTTTCTTCTTGAATATATTCTAAGGGAATATTTAATTCTTGTACCATTTTTACTAAATTAGGTTTAGTAATGGTAAAGCGACCGCCATAAACAAGCCTCGTGTTTTTCCCATGGCTCTTAAAAAACTCATAAAGAGCATAACCAGACGCAATAGAATCTGCGTCTGGATTATTGTGACACTGAATAACAATCCTCTCTTGTTGGAGAAATTCACTTAACGTTAGCAACAGCTACACCTGCTTTCTCTACCTATTTAGTAATGGTAAAATTCTACGGGTTCTTAGTAGCAACAATAACTCCTTGAAGTTTTTCTGTACTGCTCGAACCTGCAAAGGAAGCTCCTATTTCATTAGCTGTCGGTCCATAAAAATTCCCCTTAAAAATCCCATTCACAATTCCACCACCAGAAATTGTACCACTCAGTTCCTTCGAAATACGGGCAATATCCCCCTCTAAAGTAATTGTATATGGAGTACTACCATCTTTAGTTAATGCAAATCCACCCGTCACACTTCTGTCACCAAAATTAACGGTAAGCAGGTGTGCACCTGTTTTTATTCCCTCGTATCTAACGATCTGACTTTCGCTGGTAATCGTGGTATTCGGGGTAATAGAAGCCCTTACAATACCGTCATAAGTGACAATACCTTTATCAGGGACATTTCTATTTGGAGTCTCATCAACGCCTCGCATCCAATACATATTATAGCCGTAATCAGCCATCCTAGCAGTATTATCATTCCATTGACCCCAGCTGACATAACTATATGCCCCTATAGGCTCACCTCGCGTAGAAGTGCCAGTTATACGATCCGACAATAATCCTGTCGAAACATCAAAAGGACTCGTCAAGGCCAAGGGCTCCCGTAACTGAATTCCTTCTTCCGTTATCGCTGCTACTTCTACTGCATAGGCTTTAGTTACCGTTGCCACTTGGACTGCTGCCAATGCTGCTTGTGTTGCTGCCTCTTGAGCCTCTGCTACCGCTTGGGTTGTTGCTGTTTGCACCGCAGCTGCAGCTTTGGTTACTGCCGTTTGTACTGCCTCTGCAGCTTTGGCAGCCGCTGTTTGTACTGCCTCTGCTACTTGGCTTCCGGTAGCTTGCACTACCGCCGCCGCTTGAATTGTTGCTGCCTCTGCTACTGCTTCTGCAGCTGCCGCTACTTGGGCTGATGCTGCTGCTGATGCCTGGGCTGCCGCTTGGGATGCTGCTGTTGCTTGGGCTGCTGCAGTTGCCGCTGCTTGGGCCGCTGCTTGGGCCGCTGCTTGGGCTGCTGCCTGGGCTGCTGCTGTTGCTTGGGCTGCTGCAGCTGCCGCTGCTTGAGCTGCTGCTGTTGCTGCTGCCTGGGCTGCTGCTTGGGATATTTTTGCTGCTTCTGCCTGGGCTGCCGCTTGGGATACTGCTGTTGCTTGGGCTGCTGCTGCTGCCGCTGCTTGGGATGCTGCTTGGGATGCTGCTTGGGATGCCGCTTGGGATACTGCTGTTGCTTGAGCTTCTGCAGCAGCAGCTGCTTGGGCTTCTGCAGCTGCCGTTGCTGCTTGTATTGCAGCTTGGGCTGCCGCCTTTGCTTGTGCTAATGCTTCTGCCTCAGCTTTCGCTATTGCAGCCTCTCTGCTCTCTACCAATTCTTCCACTACATCTACCCTTGTTTTTTCCGCTGGAGCATCAGCTACCGTATTTATGGCAGTCTCTTGTGTCTGCGTTTGTACTAATCCTTGTAAGGGAGCTTCTTGAACTAAGGGTGTTGCGGACACTATATCACGATCCCCTAGAGGAATGCTCACTAAAGGCTGTACCTGTACTTTAAGAACTTCTTGGGCTACCACAGCGACTTCAGGAGAAAAATCCTGCGCCACAGTGGACAGGGATTCCACATCTATTTTTGCCCAATCTTTTAATATCTCCGCTTTATCTTGGGCAGAAAGAGGAATGGATTGATTACCAGTTTCACTACTTTCTTCAAGCAAAGATTTCAATTTAAGTGTCAGTCCTTGTTTTGCCTGTTTCCCTTGTTCTTTCATAGTATTTAAACTAGCCGTGAGCCTTGCTTTTAAAGACTTGACGGAAGTTTGTCCTTTATTAGGTTGGGAGCTTAAACCATGATTGCTTCCATAGGCTGTCCCTACCTGATCAATTATTCTATTCATCCCTTGCTCAATCTCCACAGTAGCAGTATTTACTGCCGTAAGAGCTGCTAGCAAGCTAGCTCCTCTATCATCGGATGAAGTTGATCCTAATGTAATTTTTAATGACAATAAGGTAGCATCCAGTGTTGCAAAATCAGCCGTACTATTCTCCCTTTTCAATTCATCTACGATACTTTTTGCTTGTTTATGCATGGTATCATCACTATTTCCTGGAGCTGCAGCTACCAGGCTTATTCCGTTAATAGTAACCATTAAGGAACAAACCATTGCCATAATAATTCTTTTTTTACCTGTTGGAACTATTGTTATTGCCATTTTAATTCCACCTTTCCACAATCCTTCCCATCCCCTTAACACTTAGATACCATAAAGCACAAAGGGTGCCCAGTAGATAGGTTTTGCATATTTACTGTTCAAAAACTCACGTTTGGTTGCACTTAATGCCTTAACCTGCTCTTCACCTGCCAATAACTTGGCAAAAAAACTACGAGTAAAGTCAACAGAACTTTCATCATCAAGAATTTTCCACAAAGTAGCAATAGAATTCCGATTGCCTGCTACATAAAGAGCATAGGTTAATCCTAACACTCCCTCGCCTGGCACAAACTTGCCACGGCCTGTCTCGCAAGCAGACATATAGACTAAATCACTATTTAGTTCAAAGGCTGGCCATTTTGCCACTGTTACATAACCATCAGTACCAGGCACTGGATTTTTAAGGCCAAGTACGATGGAATTGAAAGCAGGTTCCTGATCATCAAAATAGCCGTGAGCCGAAAATACAATATATTTATATTGTTCTAATGCTTTAGACTTATTTAACTCTTTAAGCCGGGCTTCTGTCGCCTCATCCTTTTTATATATGTCCCCTTGCTCACCAAATAAGCCTGCTAATGCATTTAATTCAGGTTCTGATAGGGGTAAATCCTGAAATGCACCACTTCTAGTTCGAATGATGTTACCATTTGGCAAATTATTCTTTCCTAACTGATAATAGGCATCCCCCATAGCAAGTAGTCCTTTACGGTTACCTGCTTTACTTTGTATCTCTGCTCGCTGCTTTAAGGCTGTTAGCATTGATAAGGACTGCACATAACTAATATCATAGGAGGAAATGAGAGGTTTTTCTTCTACTATTAAAGTTTCAAAGGGAATCAGCGCTAGGGAACCATCGGGGGAAATAATCAATTGTTCTTTTTCCTTAAGTTCTTCGGAAATGGGTAATACTAAATGATTGCCTAGTTCTTTTCCCATCTCAGTAACAATAGCCGAGAGTTGGGTGTTTTCCTTTATTAAGATCGCTTTGTCTGCTGGTTTCACCATACTTCCTGTCATTTTGTACCCTTGAGGTAACTTCCACAAATACCGGTGGCTGGAACGCATATGCTTCATATCCCGATAAGAAAGTAATTCCCGGTACACTTCCACCATATCATCTAAGCCAGGAATAGTACCTAACGGAATTGCTTTTAGTTGTCCAGAAGAATCAATGACAAAGACTACTACCTTACTATCATTTGTCTCGATATAGCTAATGAACACCCCTTTGCCTGGAAGGCTTTGCTGCGCAGCTTGAGCACGGGAAATTTGCACTTCACTAAGCTGCTGATATTTAGGATATTTATTTTGAAGTTCTTTACGATATTCATTTAATTGCTGTAAGACATCACGTTTTACACCTTCAAGACGTATTCGCTCATCAGCATTGTCAATATGATTCACGATACGATCGTTTAATTGATTGACTTGCTGTTGATACTCTTCCAGACGCTTGGCTTCTTCTTCAGCAAGAATACCACTATTATCTGCAAAGTGATTGGCAGTAAGTTCTAACAATGTACGTGCTTTTGTTAATTCCGATAGATAAAAGGCAGCCTCTGGCTGATTTCGTTCCGCCTGCAATAGCGAAAGATTTTTATAGGCTGGTATCCATTGTGCAAATAAGGATTGTCTATTTTCTGTAGATAAATCTGATTTTCCTCGTAATTCTTCAATACCATTGATCAAACTTTGTAATAATAGGGCAGAATCATCAAATCGTCCTTGGGTATAGTAGTTAGATGCTAAATTGTTAATACTATTTAGCGTATCCGGATGACCTTCACCAAGTACCTCTGTTTTGGACTTTAACAATGTTTCTTCCAAAACTAATGCCTCTGAATAACGTCCTAATCGATTATAATCTAGGGCTAAATTATTCTGTGTTGCTAACGTATCTGGATGTTTTGCACCTAACACTTGATAGCTAAGGGCAAGAGCTTTTTTATGTAATTCAGCGGCTTCACTATATCTGCCAATGGCAAAGTAATCGCTAGCCATGTTGTTCATGCTCACTAACGTGGAAGGATTTTTATCTCCTAATACCACTAACTTTTCCGCTAATACCTTTTTGTCAATTTCAAAAGCATCATTGTAACGTTCCAGCTTGCGATAATCCATTGCTAGGTTGCTCATAAGGTTCAAGGTTTCCAAGTGTTTGTCTCCTAACACTTCTTTAGCAATTTTTACTCCTTTTTCATCCACTGTAAGGGCATCGCTAAAACGTCCAATACGACGATAATCCATTGCAAGATTACTATAACTTATAATGGTATCCAGATGTCTTTCACCAAAAGTCTCTATGCTAGCTAGTAATACCTTCTCGTCTAGGACCATGGCCTCTGCATAGCGGCCTAGCCTTCGATAATCTCCAGCTAGACCTCTTTGAATAATCAATGTCAATTTGTGATTGGAACCCAATAATTCTTCACCAATTTCCAAGGTTTTTTCACTTAAAGGAATTACTTCACTATAACGTCCAACTGTACGGTAGTCCTGAGCTAACATGACTAAACTCGTCAAGGTATCCAGATTTTTTTCTCCATATTCCCCGCTATGGATTTCTAGTATCTTTTCTGCTAAGGGTAAAGCTTCACTATATCGACCTTGCTTACGATATTCTGCTGCCAATAAACCAATGCAGACCCCTGTATTGGGGCTTTTTTCTCCAAACAATCCACTACTGATCTTCACTGTCTTTTCAGCCCAAGGAATGGCTTCACTATAATCTCCTTGGGAATCGTAAGCAATGGCTATATTTAGCATCGCAGCTAGTGCTTGAGGACTCTTTGCGCCGAATTTTTCAATTTGTTGCTGTACTTGCACTCGTAAGGCCCCAGTGTCTACTGCCAACGGTGGATTGGCACCAGCAACGTTTGGTAATAGCCAAAGTACGGCTACCCAAGTAATCATCATCCATTTTTGCCACACCATTCCTGTCACTCCTAATACATTGTATTTTCTAAGTGCTTGCTAAATCTATTTTTTAGTAAGGATACTTTTTCTGCCAATTCATCATTACCTTCTACATGGATTGCTATGAGAAGCTGATAACTAAGCCAGTACAAATCAACAGACCCAGGCTGATCGTCACTAATCATCTGTAGATACGCTGCCTTATGTAGCAGTTTTTCATTAACACTGCCATTTCCCTGATCAATTTTGTCTAGTCCTGCAAGAATTTCCTTGGTCACGTTCTCATCTGCTAAGGAGAGGTTATATCTATCATACATTCCTTCGATCCGCCAAGTGTATTGCTGACCTGCTGTTATAGGAATTTCCTCTTGCTGCAAGGTTAGACAGTCTGTTTCTGGTATTGTTTTTTGGAAGATTATTTCTTTTTTGCTATTTTCAATTATGAATCCTCTGCTTGTGGGTTCACCCCAAGCAAAGGTAATTGGATACCCTGTCAATAGAGTAGCTTTAAAGCCAGGTTGAGGGAAGATACGTTCTTCTGGCTGTTTCTTTTCCCCACCCCGAGTAGCAGCATATTCAGCCTGAGACTCTTTCTCGACAAAGCCAAAAAATTCTTGTAATTTATAAATGGCCATATCCATAACCCCTGGTGGCTGATACACCACTTTTATTTCCGTAGGGCTAATGCTTTGCGCCTTAGCATAGGGATGCCACTCCACCTCAAGATTATGAACATCCAAACCCTTTAGAATATCTCCCTCATATAGTAATTCACCTTTGGAACAAGGCAAACTTTGACCGCTGCGTTCAATCACAATCGCTCCATTATCCCCTATGACAATTCCTCTGGTACTAGCTGCTGATACAACACTGCATAATAAAATCAAACTAAGTATAACGGCTCCAATTCGTCTAATTTTTTTCATAACATTCCCCTTTCCTATCAAATACAATACTATAACCCCTTCAAGATGGTATTAATAACATTTCCATGAATGTACATCCCTGGCATAATACCTACTGGTGTAGGATAATTATCTCGTTTATCAGGACTAGAATTACCAATTATGACAATTTTATTGCGCAATATATTTTTGTTTAAGCCCATCATTTTTTGCAGTTGAAAGACTGTAAATGATTTCATAAATAAGTTCCCAGGATCATCTTTTTTGAGCACTCCTGAAGGAATAAGCGAATAATTAATAGGATAATTTTCTATTTTAGAGTCACTGGAAATACCAACTAGATTTTTTCCATCTTCCTTAGAAGTAAAGTGTAACCCTACTCCCTTTTCGCTCTTTTTTATGATACGATTGCTAAATTCTTTTAGCTGCCCAGCATCGCCCTTCGCTAATACTGCCGCTAATAAGGGTGTTCCCCAAACAACATCTTCTTCCTTATCTTCTCTGACATAAATGCCATAGGGCGTCCAAAATCGCATTTTATTATCATAGTTAGAAGCCACCATCACCCAAGGTACTGCCTTAAAAAAACGCTCCTCATTATCAATCAAATCATCATATAAGGTCTTACCAAGCATTCCTTCTGCACTAAGGGTCACAGGAAAAATCATTCTAGGACCTTGCTCATCTCTTTTTATAGCTTGTAATACTTTTCTTAGCTGGTCATCCTTTTCAGGGTGCCGATAATCTGGCTCTTGCAAGAAAATATCTAAGGCAATAACCTTAGCGCCTCCTTTATAAGCAACATCAATTAATTCGGCTAGACGATCACGAGGAGTGATATCTGGATATCCCCACTGCTTATAACTTTCATGATCAATATCAATAAAAGCGATTTCATCAGAAATCCACCCAAACTGCTCGGCTGCAGCTAGATCGAGACGTCCAATAATAACGGTTTCAATATCATGCCGAAACTCAACTACCTTTTCTCCCCAGGAGGTACGGAGAAAAGTATAAAAACCACTAACTAGAAAGAATAAAGTGATCGTAATAAATATATATTTTTTACGTTTACGCCGTTTAAAACAGTGCAGCGATGTCTTAATATACTGCACTATACCATCTCCTAGATCCTCCTTATATTTTGTAAAGAGTTCTAAAGCATCGGATAAAGGCTTCCCCTTTGCAAGAAGATATTCATCCTTTTTATTTTCTTCTAACCAACGATTGGTTGCTTCTGCAAGCCTAGCTCTTGCCCGTAAGAAATCCTTTTCTCCAGCAAGCCATTCTTGTATTCTTGGCCAACACCTTACTATCGCCGCATGAGCAAAGCTTACTACCACCTGTCCTTTCTTATTGGTGTCAATCACAAACAAACGTGTCGCCACAAGAGCATCTACTAGTGCCTTCCCCCCTACGCTCTGGGGCAAGTATTCCAATAAAACACGTCTGCAGCTTACCGTTTCCTCTTCATCTTGCTCTACAGTAACCAAAGATCGTAGTACTTGAGGAAAAACAGCTTGGGCCGCAGGAGTTAGTTCAAGAAAAATATTGTCTGCATGGCGAGCTAAAGCTCCTTCCATTCCCCCAATATTATGATAGGCTTTAAAAGTCAATATATTTCCTTCTCGGCGTTTGTATAATTCTTCAAGAGTAAATTCAAGTAAGGGAAGAGAGGAAGGATTCTTGGCGGCTTCTTCGTGAAGCATTTGATCTAGACGTTGATTCGTAGTAACATCTCTCTCAAAAAACAGCCCTGCCGCATGAGCTGGTTTTACAATAATACTGCCAATTTCGGCGAAAGAAGGGGGTAATAAATCATATTGACCCGCTCCTGATTTGAGAGCAATAAGTTCGGGAATTTCCACGCAACGATGATAATAATCACTTCGCATTGTTCCAATAACCCATACTAGCCCACTGCGAACCAAGTGAGATACTACAGCAATAAATGCTTTTTGTTTTTTTTCATCCACATCAAATATTTCTTCCATTTGATCGATAAAAATCAGTAATTTACTGATCATAGGTCTTACAATGCCTTGTTCTTCAGCTACTGTATTTGCAGCTTCCCCCATGGCTCGAGTAAGAAAGTCTGTAGTATCATCAGGGTTTTCTAAAAGAGATGTATACAACATTTCCTCTTCTAGTCCCAAAAGACACTCTCCTTCTCCATTCGTTGCTGACAAAATGGCACTCCCTAATCCTCGGCATAAATCACCCATAGCATCATCAGGGCGCAAGATACAAGAATACCAAAGATCAACCCCCTCAATAACCCCTGGATGAATAATCGTCGGTATGATTCCTGCTCGAATAAGAGAAGATTTTCCACAACCGCTTCGTCCAAAGACCATTAAAAAAGGACATTTGAGTCCTGCTTGTTTTACTAATAATTCTTTAATATCACCAATGGCTTTTGTACGACCAAAAAATACAGGCGCATGTTCTTGATTAAATACCTCAAGACCGCGAAATGGGGACCCTCTAAACCATTTCGGTGTTATTTGTATGGTTTCAGCAACCGTATTCGGAACTTGTTTTCTAATTAACTCTCGAAGATGGGTCTCCAGCTTTTCTTCAAATTCATCTAAATTATCAAAAGAATGGGAGGCGGCTTTAAACCCATTGATATGATCGCCAAAGAATCTTTGCCAAAAACCTTCTAGCATCTTCCTTTGGACTTCCGCCTCCTGTCGTTTGACATCATTATAACAATAATCCGGCATTCTAGTTTTACGATATGCAAGCATCAATGGCTTTCCGTTCTCTCGCCTAAGCTTGAGAGCTGTCTCAAATTCCCATTCCGTTCCTGATAAATAAGGAGATCCATCTTCTTTTACAAAATTACTAGGAAGTTGTGTTCCAAGTCGCGTCCATAAAATACAGACTAAAATATCCGTAGAAAGCAAATCTCGAGCAATTTGATCTTGAAAGTGGGAATCAGCCTCCAAAGGCTTATCCTCCCAAAGAATGCAATTAATCTCAAAGTAATTTGCGAATTCTCCTTGCAATCGGTTTATGACTCTGCCCGCCAATAATCGCTCTTGCCCTACATCCCCAGGGGAAGATAAAAAGATATTTAACTTACGCATATGAATCCCTACTTTTAATTCTATTTTAGGGCTTATAAGTTTTTGCTAACCTGCAAATTAATCAGCGTCCTATTATAATTGCATGGGTCAAGATTAGAATTATTCTTGCTATAAGTATAAGTAAGAGAATAATTCCAAGATTCAATGGCTTTACTCAGGTTAACTTGCAGGATAGGTGTAACATCCTTACGAACTGCCGAGTGTCCGAAGAAATTGGATAAAGGATCTGGTCCTTCATAATTTCGCCAAATAAATCCTGGCTGTACCATCAAGTTAAATCCCTTGCCGATAGGCGTATAATAGGTTAAGCGGGCCGAATAGGAATCACTGGCATAACTAACATTCTTAGCCGTTTCTTTTATATATCCCAGCCCAAATTCAAAGAAAGCGCCAGGTACCTTCGAATGATTCACCCGCTCTGCGATGTTGAATGCCCATTGGTTTCCATCACGCTCTGGCACTGTATGATATTTTTGTGACATGCCAGACACTGCTACAAATAATAATCGTTCAGGGGAAAGTTTAACCTGTAATTGGGGCGCTAAACCAATGCTAGTGCTATAATTTTCCGATCCAATATCTGTTTTTCTTACTGCCATTGGCACATATAGCATCTTAGTCCCCATATTCCTGACCACTCCTGTGTAAAGCGCCCATTCATCAGAACTAAAATCCTTTTCATTGACATACTTTGTCCCATTATAGCCAAGGCTAGTTTGCCACATATCACCTGATGGTGAATCATGGATCACGTCTACATTGATCCCTACTACAGCAGCGGAGTCTGATTTTTTACCTAAATTCCAACCACTATAATGGGTAAGATCATCCAGACCAGCATTAACATTACTATCATAACGGTATCCTACACTAGCCTTTATATTTACCTTTTTCTGAGCATCCAGCAAGGCAATGAATTGTCGTACATGATCAGCAACAGTTGGTGGCGGGCTGGTGGTTAATACCCAATTAAATTCTTTCCTCGCTTCATTGGTTTGACCTGACGCAACATAAGCCTTCCCTAATTCAAGACGAACTCTAGGAAGGCTAGGATCCTTGGCTAAAATATTTTGATAGTATTGAATAGCTGCTCTTGGATCTTTTAATTGATAGGCACACTGACCTAATAAAAAATTAGCATCATTGTCAGTAGCATAATGATTGTAATCTGCCAATAGTAACTTATAAGCTCCCTGAAAATCTTTACCATCCATCAATGCAACCGCTTGTTTACACACTTCGGCAGCCTCTTGCTGGTAGGCCCCCGTCTCCTTATTTACTACTATATCTGCCGCTTGCCCAGTAGAAACTCCATTCACATTGATCATCATGCAAATTAACATTGTCACCCCAAAAGATCTAGTTCCAATTCTCCCCACGATTTCCCTCCTAATTATATGCTATATCCAATGGGTGATCTTTTTATAAGTATTGCTTCTATTCTTCTATAAAAAAACACAACCAATAATACCATTAGTGCTCTAATGGTATTATCGGTCATATGATAGCTAGTTACTACTGTACTGCTATTTATTCTACCGTTCTATTCTATTCTAGAAGAGTTCCTATCTCACTACCATTGGGAAAGATATACTTTCGGACATAAAGTAGTCAAATTATATTTGCTACTTTATTTTCCTATAGTACTTTTTTTATTATACTTGTGTCCATTATAAAAGGACTATCTTTTTTTGTCAATAATAGTAATAATTCCATTACATATTATTGAATCAATACATAATTACTGTAGATTATCTACCAGCTGGTTCTATTATGCATTCATAGCGTTTTCATATAATTTTACCGCTTCATTGGTTCCTGGTATGATGATCTCACATTGTTTACCCTCATAGTAGTATGCTCCTGCAAAAGCGATTTTCCCATTATGTATTTTCATTTTCGGTTCAAAAGTTGCTTGATACTGTAATAACTCAATTGTTACTTTACGTCCTGGGAAAGACTTCATTACATAAATTTCACCCGTTGGAGTTTTGCCCATTAATTTATTTATACATTCTTCATATGTTGTCATACTATCATCCTTTATCCTTTTATTACTTAATTTATGATTTATTTTCTACTATTAGCATCACTATACTTTCGACATAAACCTTTTTTTTCCTGTTTTTATCTTATTATAATGAAAATATAAAATAAAAATGACGTACCAGAAGGCACGTCATTTTATCTTACACTTTAAAATTAGCTACAATATCATTAAGATTTGAAGTAACTACCGAAAGTTCATCTGCTGATCCTTTTATAGCATCAATGGATTGACTTACCTCTGAAGTCCCTCTTGCAATTCCTTCTGCACCCGTTGCACTGTGCGAAATAGTGGCAGATACGGACTCAATAGCACGGTTAACCTCATCTACCTCTTGTACCACCTGTTTCATCATACCACCAATATTATTGGTAATAGCGAGAAAACTGTCCGCATCCTTCTTATACTGTTCACCAACACCAACAAAGGTTATATAGTCCTGTTTGACTGTACCATCAATAAAACCAAGTAAATCATTACTACCAGCCACTAGCACTTCAATGGCACTTTGTACTTGTTGCGTCAATCCTTGAATTTCATTAACGGTCCTTGCTGATTCCTCTGCTAGTTTGCGCACCTCCTCAGCAACAACAGCAAAGCCGCGTCCCTGTTCCCCAGCTCTTGCGGCCTCTATAGCAGCGTTAAGAGCAAGGAGATTGGTCTGTCCAGCAATGGCAGCAATTGCCGAAGCCATCGTTGATATTTCATTAACAATTTTTGCATCACTAATCGCCCTTGTCATACGAACATTAATTCCCTCGTAGATAGCATCTGTGGATTGACGAGAATGATGGGCATTTTTCTGGAGTGTCACAGCTTGCTGTTCAATATCCCGAGCCATTTCTGCACCATTTTGCGCTACCTCGGAAACCTCACTGATATTGGCCCCCATATTTTCAGCAGAAGCCGTAATTTCCTCAGAGGATGCCGAGACATTTTGCAAGCCTGCAGATATTCCTTCTGTTGCCGATGCTACTTTGTGCATAGTAGAAGAATTTTCTTGAGCGATAGAGGTTAGTTCACGGGATGTATTCGCCAGTTGCTGAGATGCCTTGACCACTTGCTGAATCAATCCTTGCATATTATGTTGCATCTTACTTGAAGCTTTTGATAAGGTCCCAAATTCATCCTGAAGCTGCAAAAACTCTGCTGGTATCTCCTTGGAAAAAACCCCTTCGGCCATAACCCCTAGTTGATCCGTTACAGCTTTAAGAGGATTAAGAATTAACCGACTAATCAACCAACCAATTAGCAATAGTATGATAACAAATGCAACTATAATTCCTATAAAAATCTTTTTTGCTCGTATAAAATTTTGTTGGTTAGCCTTATTACTTTCGCTAGCCTCTTTAATATTATATTCACTAAGTTCATGTGCATTTTTTAGATAAGCCTCTGCATACAAACGCACCTCTTTATCAAAAAGGTTATAAGCCTCACTCTTTTTATTTTGCATTGCAAGTTCTACTGTTTCCCTGCGGCTTTCCCGATATTTTTGCAAATTACCCAGTAATTCTGCTAAGATTTTTGTTTCAAAGGCATTTAACTTGTTTTTTTCATAGTTTGCCATATCCTCACTGACTTGTTTCGCACGAATATCAATATCTTCTTTTATTTTTACCTTGCGCTGTTCATCACTTGTCAACATTAATTCAAAGGTATCGGCTTGCGCTATCCGAGATTGTGCCTGTGAATCCATCATCCATTGAACTGCTAATAAATCCTTGCTGTACATTTTGTTCATACTTTCATTAGCTTCCATTAAGTAATAATATCCCGTTAGACCGATTGCAACTAATGAGACTACACCAATTATGATTAGTACCAATAGTTTATTAGCTACCTTTAGATTTTTTAGTAATGTAATCATCATATCACTCCTATCCCATTGCTATTTTGCACATAGGAAAATTCTACTATAATCGCACTAGGATTACAAGAACTAAGTGAAGATATTCACATTGAATTATTTTCCATTTTACATGTTATCAAAAAAAGAGGCTTAAAAGCCTCTTTGCTAGCAATGCTTCTATATCCGATTCACTCCCTGTACCACTTGAAACCTTATCAATAAGATCGCGCATAGCAGCTTTGTTATTAGAGCTGTCTTGACTAGTACTTTTGACGCTTTGATTTTGAGTTACCGTTGATGTATTCCAATAGGAACTAAGAATGGAAGATAAATTACTTGTCGATAAAATATTCATATTGCCCTCCTTTTTTTATAAGCAGATGTATTGCTCTCTAATTGACTTATCGCAGGTTAATCTTTGAAAATCATGTATTTAAAAATGATTTTCAAAGATTTTTGCTTTACAATAGTAATATCATCCAATTATAAATGTTGTTTTCTCGAACTATATATGAATAAAGAAGGTGTTTCCATGAAATTACTCCTCGTAGAAGATGAACAGCGCCTCTCAGAAGCCCTTTCTCATATTTTAAAGAAAAAAGGTTATGCTGTAGATTGCGCTTTTGATGGGGAAGCCGGACTGGATATGGCATCAACAGGTGTTTATGATATGTTGATTTTAGATCGCATGTTACCTTACCTTGATGGCATTTCTCTTTTAAAAGAATTCCGTTTGCTTGGCTTTGATACTCCCATATTATTCCTTACGGCCAAAGATAGTCCTAAGGACCGTGTAGAAGGCCTTGACGCTGGTGCCGACGATTATCTCATTAAACCCTTTTCGACAGAAGAGCTACTTGCACGTATACGAGCCCTGACTCGTCGTAAAAACAAAGAATTAGGGGAAGATTTAGTTACCGTGGGTAACTTGGTTTTGAATCCCTTGCGTAGTGAAGTCATGGCAAACAATCGCAAAATTAAACTTACGATCAAGGAATCCCTATTATTAGAGCTACTCATGCGAAATTGTGGTCTTGTTGTCAGTAAAGACCGTATTCTTGAAAAAGTATGGGGGTATTACGCTACTATTGAATTAGCTAATGTAGACCTTTATATTCATTATTTGCGTAAAAAATTAAATACCTCTCTGATCAAGACCGTACGAGGAGTGGGGTATTATTTAAAGGAGGATAACAATGTTTCGCAAACTACGATTCCAACTCATGCTGGTCAATCTTAGCGTTATTCTCCTGTTGTTTTTACTATTGATTACGGGAACTTATTTTTTTGTTCAGAACCGGATGATGGAAGGTTCTGAACACATGATGGATCGACTTTCTAAGGACTTAGTCGCAGGGAAATTTATCGCCTTGCCCCCTGGACCGCCAAATCATGACCTTAACCGAGAACCTCATGATAATCCTATGCCTGGCCCTATCATTTTTTTTGTAAAAGTAGACTCTGCGGGGAAGATCATCCAAACGTCTCCCTATCTACCATTGACTACAGAGGAAATTACCACACTAACTCTTGAAACCCAAAAGGTTGGAAACCTTAAGGGACGTCTCCCCTTTGCGAAAACAGAATATCTTTATTGCCTGTCCCCTCTCCCCAATGGCCAAGGTGCCTTTATTATTTTTCAGGATTTTGAAAAGGATCATAATTTATTGATGGCCTTGATTACTGGTCTCTCCATTACCGGGCTTGTTTGTATGTTATTGTCTCTCCTTGGCAGTTTTTATATGGCCAATAAGGCTATGATCCCCATTCAGAAAGCATGGCAGCAGCAAAAGGATTTTTTGGCAGATGCCTCCCATGAATTTCGGACCCCTTTGGCAGTGATTCAAATGAATTTAGAGATTGTCCGTGATAACCCTAGGGAAAGCGTCGAGAGCCAAGACCGCTGGCTAAGTAATATTTATGAAGTCTCTCTTTGCATGGCCAAGTTAGTAGAATCTTTACTTTTCTTGGCTCGCGCTGATTCTCATCAACAATTATTAGTCATGAATCCTATCCACCTCGACCAAATTATCCTTACGACGGTTGAACTTTTTCGCCCCATTGCTCTTACAAAAGGAGTTACCCTTTCCTTAGAAATAAAGGCTGAAACTTCTTACTTTGGCGATGAAAGTAAGCTTCGGCAGGTTATAGGCATCCTTATCGATAATGCCCTTCGTCATACACCAATGAATGGTATCGTTACAGTACTTTTGGAAAAATCATCTCAATGTATTATATTATCCGTTACGGACACAGGTGAAGGTATTGATCCCAATCATGTGAACAATATCTTTGAACGTTTTTACCAATCGGATTCTTCTCGCTCAAAAGGCGGAGCTGGCTTGGGTTTATCCATTGCCAAGTGGATTATTGAAAGTCATAAGGGTACCATTCAAGCTTTTAGCACTTTAGGTAAAGGAAGTATTTTTAAAATTTCCCTTCCCTATTAACAAAAAATTTGATATTTTTTCAAAAGGTAGATTGATATTTTTTTCATGTTGGTGTAGTGTAAACAGTAACAAATATGCATCTTCAAGAACACTACATATCACTGCATATTTTAGCAGGAGGTAAAACATGATCCATATTTCCGGTTATAATATTGCAGAAAAATTTCATGAAGGAAAAAAAGTTATACTCTATAAGGGAACAAGAATCAGCGATGGAAAAAAAGTACTTCTTAAATTCCTCGGTGAGGAATATCCTGATTTATCAGATATTGCTAGACTTAAACATGAATATGAAGTCAGCCAAAAAATAAATAGTACTCTCGTAGTACAGATTTATGCTTTGGAACAATTTGAAAGAACGCCCGTACTTGTTTTAGAAGATTTTGGCGGTGAATCTTTGCAAAACATCATTAAAGGACATAAAAAATTAACTTTAATGAACTTCTTACAACTCAGCATCCAATTAACAGAGGCCTTATCTGATATTTATAACAGTAATGTGATTCATAAAGATCTTAATCCAAATAACATTATTGTAAATATAGAAACGGGAATAACAAAGATTACGGATTTTGGAATTGCCACCCTTCTCTCTAGTGAAAGAAGCAAAATATCTGGTCTGCAACTATTAGAAGGCACTCTTCACTATATGTCCCCGGAGCAGACTGGTCGAACCAGCCGCCCTGTAGATTATCGTACGGATTTTTATTCTCTAGGAGTGACTTTCTATCAAATGATCACCGGATCATTACCTTTTAAGGCAGTAGATGAATTAGGACTCATCCACTGCCACCTTGCCGTTGAACCAGTACCTCCTCATAAAGTAAATAAGGAAATACCCCAAGTCATTTCCGATATTATTTTAAAGCTTATGGAAAAGATGGCAGAAAACAGATACCAAAGTACTTTAGGCTTAAAAAGCGATTTAATAAAATGCATGAATCAACTGCAAACCAAAGGATTTATCGAATACTTTAAAATCGGAAAAGATGATCATTCCGATCGATTGCAAATACCAGAAAAGCTATATGGCAGAGAAAAAGAGCTTGAAATCATACAATCGTCCTTTTCTAAAATTTGCAAAGGGAAAAAAGAAGTCATTATGGTAAAGGGTTATTCCGGTGCAGGAAAATCCATGCTAATTAATGAAATTCGTAATACCATCGCAAGAAAAAAAGGCTATTTTATTTCAGGTAAATTTGATCAATACCAACATGATATTCCTTACTCAGCATTGGCTCAAGCTTTTAGGCAACTGGTTCAGCAACTTTTAACCGCTAATAAAGAACAAATCCTACATTGGCAGAAAGAACTTCTCCACGTCCTAGGCACCAATGGGAAAATCCTCATTACTGTCATACCCGAAATAGAAAAAATAATTGGACCCCAACCTGATGTAATCGAACTGCCTGCCGAAGAGGCTAAAAATCGCTTTCATTTGGTCTTTCAGAACTTTGTAAAAATCTTTTGCAGCGCTAAAAATCCCCTTGTAGTATTCTTAGATGACTTACAGTGGGCTGATTTATCGACCCTTACATTAATAGAAGTATTAATACATGACATGGAAATCAAGCATCTGCTATTTATTAGTGCCTATCGAGAAAATGAAGTTCATGAGCTTCATCCTTTAATGCTAATCTTAAAAAACATTGAACAAGAAAAAATCCCCCTTTCAATCATTTTTCTGACCCCTATGGCTCTTCCTCACATCACCCAATTATTATCTGATACCTTCTCCTGCTCAGCGGAAGAAGTTTCTTCATTAGCCGAACTAAGCCTAGAAAAAACTGAGGGAAATCCTTTTTTCCTTAGTCAATTTTTACATTCGCTTTTCAGAGAAGGTTTAATTTTCTTTGATAAAGAAAATTGCAAATGGTGTTGGGATTTGCAAAAAATACACTATGCTGGTATTACTGATAACGTTGTGGAATTAATAGCCGATCGAATTCAAAAACTTTCACCAAATACACAAGAAGTTTTAAAATTAGCATCTTGTATTGGATTTCAATTTGATTTAAAAACAATTGCTATTGTACAAGAAAAGCCTATTGGGGAATCTTATGATGATCTTTGGGAAGCTTTAAAGGAAGGGCTTCTTTCCCCTTCTGAAGATGCAAAATATTCTTTTCTTCATTTTCGCATTCACCAATCCGCCTATTCCTTACTTAATGAAGAAAAGGCAAAAGAGAACCATCTAAAAATTGGCAGATTACTACTTGCTAATAACCATGGGCAAGAACTCAATGGATCACTTTTCGATATTGTTAATCAATTCAATCGGGCTTTAGAGCTGGTGGTCGATCCGATAGAAAGAGAAAAAATTGCTGAGTTAGAATTACTTGCTGGCAGAAAAATAAAAAAGGCAACGGCTTACGGTGCGGCCTACAATTATTTTAAATTTGGAATAGCGTTATTAGAAAATTCCTGTTTCACATCTCAATACAATCTAGCCTTCTCCTTATATCTTGAAGCTGCTGAAACAGCTTATTTGAGCAGTGATTTTGAAGGAGTAGAAAAATATACCGAATTATTATTAGTATATTCTGCAACACTCCTTGATAAAATTAAAGCCTATGAAATAAAAATTTTAGCCTATATATCACAAAATAAACTTATGGATGCCATTAATACAGGGCTACTCGCTCTTGGCTTACTCGGAGTACATCTCCCTAAAAGCCCTACGAAACTACATATCTTTCTTGAAATTCTCAGGATTAAAGCTCTTTTGCGAGGAAAAAGGCAAGATGAACTACTCGATGCACCAGTAGCAGTAGATGCTTTCTCCTTGGCAATTAGCAGCATTTTATTTAAAATGGGCTTCGCTACCTATAAAATTTCCCCTAACCTTTGCTTATTACTTATTTTAAAGGGAATTGAAACAGGAAATACCATTATTGGCTATATGACCTATGGAATGCTTTTATGCAGACTAGGTGATATTAACGCAGGCTATAAATTTGGCGAATTATCCCTAAAGTTATTAGAAAAAAGCAGTCACAAAGAACTCACTACAAAAATAATTGTCTTTTTTAATACCTTTATTATTCACAAAAAAAACCATTTGAAGAATTCATTACCCAACCTGTTAGATGGCTATTTAGTAGGTCTAGAAACAGGTGATATTAATTATGCCAGTATGGCGATCTTTGTCTATTGCTATCATTCTTATTTTGCTGGCAAAGAACTAGCGCACCTTGACGAGGAAATGCTGTCCTTATATAAAGGGGTCTGCAGCAACAACAATAAAAAAGCCCTCGACTCACAATTGATTTTTCATCAAACCATTAAGAATTTAAGAGGCTTTTGTGAAAATCCTTGTATCATCGAAGGTGAAATGTATAATGAAAATACCATCCTTACGAGTCATGTTCCTATCCAAGATAAAAATATCCTCTTTGATCTTTATTTAAATAAATTAATCCTTTCTTATCTCTTTGGTGAATATGAAAAGGCACGAGAGAATGGTCTGCAGGCACAACATTATTTAGAAAGCATTAGCGGTACTTATTCTTTTTCCATCTTTCTATTTTATCATGCCCTGTCCCTGCTAGCGCCTGGCCATAAACTATCGTTCTTTGCAAAGCAGCGAGTACTCTGGAAAGTAGCTGCTCATCAACGAAAGTTGAAGAAATGGGCTTCCCATGCTCCAATGAATTTTTTACATAAGTATTATTTAATCAAAGCAGAAACAGCTAGATTTCTGGGAAATGATTTAAAAGCTATGGAATATTACCAAAAAGCAATTGAACTTGCTGGAGAGAATCACTATGTTCAAGAAGAAGCGCTTGCCAATGAGCTTGCAGCTAAGTTTTATCTTGGGAGAAATGAAATCAAAATAGCCAAGTCTTTTATGATAGAAGCTCATTATTCCTATACTTTATGGGGAGCAACTGCCAAAGTGCGGGATTTAGAAAAAAACTATCCCCAACTATTATCGGAAATCTATGACCGAAGAAATACGTTTCAAAAGTTAGCTACTTATACGAAAAATTCCAGTTCGAACAACTCCATTATTTTGGATAACGCTACCATATTAAAAGTAACCCAATTAATTTCCGGAGAAATTATACTGGAAGAACTCCTAAAAAAGCTTATCACGATCCTACTAGAAAATGCAGGAGCGCAAAGGGTTGTATACTTGACCAAAGGTAATAAAAGTTTTCTGGTACAGGCAGAAGGTTGGGCAGAAGATAAAAAAATACAGGTCATGACAGGGCGAACTTTAGAAAATACTCTTGACCTTCCAAAACAAGTTCTTAATTATGTCGAACATACCAAGGAAAATATTATACTTAGTAACGCTCTCACATCTGATTATAGCAATGATCCTTATATTGCTGATCATCAACATAAATCCATTATGTGCATTCCAATACTCAGTAAAGATGAAATCATTGGGATTTTATATCTGGAAAACAGCCTAATTGAAGGAGCCTTTAGCATGGAACGAGTAGAGATGCTGAATGTAATTTCCAAGCAACTAGCAATCTCGCTAGAAAACGCAAAATTATATACTACCTTAGAACTTTCTGAAGAAAAATATCGTAAACTAGTGGATAACATGTCAGAGGGTGTTTGCATTATTCAAGACGGCATCATTGAGTTTGTGAATAAAGCTCTAATGCGAATTACCAACTATAATGCAGATGAACTCCTCGGACAAAAATTTACGCTTTTTCTTACAGAGAAAGATGTCGAGTTAGTAAATGAATATTATGTCAAAAAACTCGCTGGCGAAGATGTACCCGTTGAGTACGAACTTAGCATTATCAAAGATGAAATCCTTCAATGCATCGTAATACTAAACTTTACCATCATTACTTTTAACGATAAGCTTGCTACCCTTGTCACCTTAAAAGATATTACAGCACGTAAAGCCGTCGAAAAAGAAATCCGAATGCATCGTGATCGCCTTGAATATTTAGTGGAAGAACGTACAAGTGAATTAAAAGCTGAAATATTAGAGCGGGAAAAAGCGCAAAATTTATTGGAAGAAATGGCCACACATGATACCTTGACAGGGCTATCCAATCGCATGTTATTTCATGAGAAATTAGAAGTTGCATTAGAGGCTGCCGAAGAAGAGGGGTCCCTTCTTGGTGTTCTCTTTATTGACTTAGATGGTTTTAAATCTATAAATGATAATTTTGGTCATGCCAGCGGTGATATTGTTTTGAAAATCGTTGCCATGAGGTTATTGAAATCCGTAAGGGCTTCTGATATCGTCTCACGCTTAGGAGGAGATGAATTTACAATTATTATGGAAAACCTAAAGGAAAGTTGTATTCATAAAATTTGCCAACGAATCATTCATGAAATTGGCCAACCAATTTTATTAGGAGATAATGAAGGATTTGTTACTGCGAGTATTGGTATTAGCATCTATCCTCAGGATGGCACTACAATGGATCAATTAATCAAAAAAGCAGATGATGCTATGTACTTAGCTAAAAACTCAGGAAAAAATCGTTTTGTTTTCAGCACTAAGAAATAACAAAAGACCAAGCTTTTCCAGTTTATTGGTAGGAAGCTTGGTCTTTTTGCATCATCATTTGGTATTCTCTTTTATTTATCAAGCGAGTTTTTCAAATGCAAAGGAAGCTTTATCACAAACGTTACTCCTCCGCCCACTTGACTGTAACACTCAATCTTACCTTCATATAACTGAGTAACTAAATTATATACGATACATAATCCTAGGCCCGTCCCACCTTGATTGCGCCGAGTTGTGAAGAAGGGATCGAAAATTTTATCTAACACAGCTTTATCCATTCCTTTACCATTATCTTTATAGGTTATAGATAAATCTCCATCAACTTCTTCCACTATAATCTGGATTTCCCCCACTTCTCCTACATCATAAGCATGTGTTAGAGAATTTAAAATCAGATTAATTAAGATTTGAGACAACGCTCCTGGATATCCATCAAAATCGATGGTATCATCACAATAAATATTCACCCTATGATTTTTTAGTTTTGACGTCAAGGTCATCACGATTTCATTCATATACTCTTTTACCGCAAACACTCTGCGACCTTCACCTATCTGATCTACTGAAACCTGCTTAAAATGATTTACCAAAGTTACTGCCCGCCCCGTATTCATGAGTAACAAATGAGAGGCTTCGCAACATTCCGTAATAAAATCCTCTAACTCCCTACGACGGATCATTCCAGTATCATATACCTTAGAAAATTCTTGAGTAATCTTCTCTAAGTGAGAAGCCAGCGTAACGCAAATACCAAGAGGTGTATTCATTTCATGGGCCATCCCCGCTACCAAGCGAGCAAGAGCAGCCATTTTCTCTGCTCGAATCAATGAGTTTTGAACAATCTTTAATTTTTCATTCAGCTCAAATAATCCATCATTTCTAACCGTTAATTCTGTATTCATGGCAGTCAATTCTTCATTCATGGCCATTAATTCTTGGGTTCGCAGTTCTACTTTTCCTTCTAGTTCCTCATTGGCTTGACGCAATGCATCTTCCATTTCTTTACGCTTAGTAATGTCAATACCGATACCTGTTATATATTTTTTCCCCTCAATCTCTAAGTTAACTGCTGTAAGGTACATGGGTATTTTAGTACCATCTTTCTTCTGCACGTCAGCCTCTGCTTCAGCAAAACCACCCTGTAAAGCTTTCCCTACTTCTCCAAGGATGCGCCCTTGTGTTTCTTCATCCCCCTTGTACCAATCCATCAAAGTCATCTGTGATAGTTCTTCTGCGGAATAGCCTGTAATCTTTTGGTGCTGTTTATTCCAGCGTATTAAATTACCCTGTTCATCGTAAAGATAGAGCATCCCTGGAATACTGTCGAGTACAGAATTGGTAAAGGACTGCTCTCGCTGCAGCTTTACTTCAGCCATTCTTCGCCCTGTAATATCACGGAAAAACCAAACCCTTCCAAAATATTCACCATGACTACCAAACATAGGCGCTGAATAACGTTCTAGAACTCTCCCATCCTTTAAGAGCACTTCATCTTGACTTGTTGCTTGTCGGTTTTCATAAAGATAATGAACTTTCTCAAGAAAGGAAGCAGGTGCTACCAATTGATTTATCACAAACTCTAAAATTCGTTCATCCCTACGTTCTTCAAGTAATTCTCCAGCAATTCCCCAGATTTCAAAAAATTTTTTATTAGCAGAAAGAATTATATTATTAGCATCGACAATTAGAATCCCATCAAGGGAAACTTCCTGTTGGGTAGACAACAGAGCATTTCTAAAATTCAGTTCCTCCTCTGTCCGTTTCTGCTTGGTAATATCATGCCAGACATATACTCCATATTCTTGACCGCCAATGTCAATCTTCACCGCTGAAATAACTCCGCTTCGAATTTCACCGGATTTAGTACGCCAATGGGTTTCAAGATTCCGCAGTTCTTTCTTTCCCTGAAATTTCCTAAAAAAGTTATTTCTTTCTTCCACATTGTTCCATAATTCAAATTGTTTAGAATTATGTCCAATTATTTCATCCCGTTCATAACCAAAGATCGTACAAAAAGCTGCATTGATCTCTATATATTGCCAGTTATCCAATCGTATTATCCCTATGGCATCAGCACAATATTGAAATGCTTTGGCGAACATCTCTTCCGAGGCGGTTAAAGTTTTTTCCATTTCTATGCCTTCCATAACCTAACCTCCTTGACCTTCTATATAATCGATAATACTATTAACTGAATATTAACATTTTTTTCTTGTTACTCTTGTTTATAAACACTCATTTAGCAACTTTAATAATAAATTATCTATTCTCTATTTCCTAACAAACTCCTGCCAAAAATCTACATCATTCAGCAAGAGTCTATTGGTAAAGCATAGGAAAATATTTCATTCCTTTTTTTATTATGATATAATTTGGTGGGTGATAAATATGATAACTTTTAAAAATGACTGGCAAAAATTACTAGAGAATGAATTTAAAAAAGAATATTATTTAAACTTGCGATATTTTTTGATTAAAGAATATCAAACTAAGACGGTTTATCCTGATAAATATGACATTTTTAATGCTCTTCATTATACAGCATACACCGATGTAAACGTCGTAATCTTAGGACAAGATCCATATCACGGTCCTAACCAAGCCCACGGGCTTAGTTTTTCCGTTAAACCGGGTGTTCATTTGCCACCATCTTTGCTTAATATTTATAAAGAGTTAAAGGATGATATGGGCTGTTATATTCCTAATAATGGTTATCTAAAAAAATGGTCTAATCAGGGAGTACTTCTCCTTAACAATGTCCTTACTGTTGTTGAGGGACAAGCCAATTCTCATAAAAACATTGGTTGGCAATTTCTTACCGACAAAATCATCCAACTTTTGAATGAAAGAACGGAGCCCATTATTTTTATTTTATGGGGAAGTAACGCTCAATCCAAGATCAGTTTCATAACCAATACCAATCATCATATTATTAAATCTGTTCATCCAAGCCCTTTATCAGCCCATCGCGGTTTCTTTAACAGTAAGCCTTTTTCTAAAACAAATACTCTTTTAACAGCCATGGGGAAAGTTCCAATCGATTGGCAAATTGATAACCTATAAAATAAAAAGCCAAAAAGCCAAAAAAGTTCCTGAAAAGTAGTACTTTTCAGGAACTTTTTTATATAGATTAGGATTTTATTTCACCATGGTAACCTTCAGCATTTTATCACCTTTGCGAATTTGATCCACAATATCCATGCCTTCAATGACTTTACCAAAAACAGTATGAACACCATCCAAATGAGGCTGGGGTTCATATACTATGAAAAACTGGCTTCCTCCCGTATTCGGACCAGCATGCGCCATTGATAAGGCACCTCTCGAGTTTTTATGTGGATTCCCCTTTGTTTCACAAGGAATCTCATAACCAGGCCCGCCAGTACCATTCCCTTTGGGACAGCCTCCTTGTGCTACAAAGCCTTTAATTACTCGATGAAAAGTAAGACCATTATAAAAGCCCTCGGTAATTAATTTTTCAAAATTTGCTACGGTCTTAGGCGCTTCCTTTTCAAACAATTCAAATACAATATTACCCTTTTCCATTTCAATCATTGCTTTTTTCACTGTCAAACCCTCACTTTTTTCTTGATTTCGTATTATACCATAAATTCCTATGGTGACTCAAGAAAAGGAGGGAACTTTATCTTTTTACTACCCAAGCTACCCATTGGCTGGTACCACTCAAGCAAGTTAATCAATTTAAAAAATAATAAAAAGTATTGACATTTTACTTAGTGTTGTTTACAATTCAATTGTATTCAATTTGATATTTCACTTATTTAATAGGAGGGTCTCTCATGAGTCTTTATCAATTTTCAGCTATCACAGTAAGGGGGGAACAACAATCCTTATCCGAATATAAGGGTAAAGTTCTCCTCATTGTGAACACGGCTAGTAAGTGTGGTTTTACCTCTCAATACCAAGAATTACAACAGTTATATGAAACCTATGGCAAGGATAACTTCACCGTATTAGCCTTTCCCTGCAATCAGTTCTTAGGTCAAGAACCAGGAAATAATGAGGAAATCCTGAATTTTTGTCAGCTTAATTTCGGTGTCACTTTTCCTGTTTTTGCAAAAATTGATGTCAAAGGCCCGAATGCCGCCCCCTTATTTACCTATCTTACCAAGAAATCTCCTGGGTTACTCGGAAACTCGATTAAATGGAACTTTACAAAATTCCTAATTGACGGGCAAGGTAATGTATATGATCGCTATGCCCCAACTACCTCACCTAGTAAATTAACAGGTGATATTGAGAAACTTCTTCTACAGGCAAAAGCTCATGAGCAGAGACACCTTCCACCGCTTACTTAAACAATTACCACAAGGATAAATGTACTACATCCACACCATTTTTAAGCATGGTCATAATTTTTGTTCCATATCACCACCAGCATGAGAAAACGCAACAAGCTTAATCTCGCCTTCATATCTTTCAAAAACGTCCTTTTTTTGAAAGAAAGCGTTAAGACAACCTTTCCCTGTACAACGCTGCATCGTTTCTTCTCGGACCAAAATATCAATTTTCTATACCTCTTCATCTAGCATTTGGGCCAATAATGGAAAGGGAGATAAGGCTCTAGGCAATATTCCTTGCAAGGCGGCAATGGCTACTCCATAATTTACAATGGCTACACCATGTTCCTGGGCTTCTAGAATACGAGCTAGCATTTCTCGCCGATTGAGCATACAGGCACCACAATGCACTACTACCTTATATTGGGATACATCCTTAGGGAAGGTCATGCCGCTCGACCACTCAAACTGTATTTCTCCCCCTACAAATTGGCGAATCCAGCGCGGCAGTTTAACAGTACCAATATCATCTTCCACCCGATGGTGAGTACAGCCTTCACTCATTAAGACTTTATCGCCAGGCTTAAGTGCTAACAGGGCCTTTGCCCCCTCTACTAATACTTCAAGATTACCTTTATAGCGGGCAAACAAAATAGAGAAGGACGTTAGTAAAACATCCCTTGGTGTATCAGCATCAGCCTTAAGAAAGGCTTGGGAATCCGTGATAACGATACGAGGTTTTTTCTTTAAATTGGCAATACATTCTTTGAGCTCTCGTTCTTTTACCACATAAGCCATAGCATCACAGTCTAAAATATCGCGAATGACCTGTACTTGCGGTAAAATTAGTCTCCCTTTCGGAGCGGCTAAATCAATTGGGGTTACCAATACTGCCGTATCACCTGGGTTAATGAGATCGCCAACAATCGTCTGACTATCAAAGTGGGCTGAGGCATTTTTTACCATAGAGATTTTAAGCTCGCTAATACCGACTTTGGTTAGAGCACTAACCATCACTAAATTTTCTATTCCAAGTTGTTCTTTGATTCCTTCTTGCTCCGTCAAATCGATAGATAGTTTATCGGCTTTATTAATAACCCCAATCAACGATATCTTCTTTTCTCGGCACATCCTGACAATTTCCTCTTCTAGTGCCCCCACTCCTGTTTGAGCCTCCATCACTAAGAGAGCTAAATCTGTTTTAGCCAGTACTTCTAATGACTTTTTAATACGCATCTGTCCCAAATCACCAGTATCATCCAGCCCTGCAGTATCGATCATCACGACTGGCCCTAAAGGTAAAATTTCCATAGATTTATATACGGGATCGGTGGTTGTCCCAGCAATCTCGGAAACAATAGCTACCTGTTGATTGGTCAGAGAATTGATTAAACTGGACTTTCCAGCATTTCGTCGCCCAAATAAGGCAATATGTAAGCGGTTGCCCCGCGGAGTATTATTCATTCTCCTTCCTCCTCTGCCACTTATTATCTACTCCAAGCACCCCTGCTCTTGTTAATTGCTGGGCTTGTAATAGTTCTGCAATTTCTTTTTGAGTAAACACTTTTTCCTCTAGCAAGATATCAATAACCTGCCGTCCACTTTCAACCGCTTTCCTAGCAAGCACCGCCGCCTGTTCATAACCAATAAGAGGTGCTAGCACTGTGGCAAGGGCCGTACTATCCTTTAGATGTTGTAAGCATTTCTCTGGCATAGCCTCAATTCCTAAAATGCATTTTTCTGCAAAAATGTGTAACGCCTTGCTCATTGATTCTAGACCTGGTAAAAGATTAGCGGCAATAAGAGGATAAAAAGCATTTAGCTCTAGTTGTCCGCTTTGCACAGCTAGCGTTATGGCCATATCATTTGCCATCACCTGATATGCAACTTGGCTTACCATTTCAGGTATTACAGGGTTTACCTTCCCTGGCATAATAGAAGAACCTGCCTGAAGTTTAGGCAATCTTATTTCACCAAAAGGACTAGAGGACAACAATCGTAAATCACCACTAATTTTTATCATAGTCACTGCACAAGCTTTTAGCATACCCGAAACCTCTACAAACACATCCGCGTTTTGAGTACCATCAATACTATTTTCCTCTCTAGCTAGCCCCAATCCGCTTAGACTTCTCAGGCGTTCAATGACCGTATAGCTGTATTTTCTAGGCGCATTAATCCCCGTACCAACAGCAGTCCCTCCCAAATTCACCTTGCGGAGCCTTTCCTCAACCTTATACAACCTCCATCGATCACGACTAACAGCTTCAGCCCACGCGGAAAACTCTTGTCCTAAGGTCACTGGCACTGCATCCTGCATCTCTGTCCGCCCCATTTTCAGCACTCCGCTAAATTCTTCTTCCTTACGTTGTAAGATCCCTTGTAATGTAGCACAAGATTCTGAAAGGGATAAAAGTAAACGGATCCCAGCCATCCGCAATGCAGTAGGATAAACATCATTGGTTGATTGAGACATATTCACGTGATCAAGAGGGTGGACCAGATGATAATCGCCTTTTTCTCCGCCTAAAAGTTCTATCGCCCGATTGGCAATAACTTCGTTCATATTCATATTTGTAGACGTTCCCGCTCCGCCTTGAAAAGCATCCACAATAAAAGATTCCATAAATTTCCCCTCAGCAATTTCTTCTGCCGCCTGAAAGATAACACTGCCAATATTTTTATCTAATATTCCAATTGACATATTACTTTCCGCCGCTGCTTGTTTGACTATCGCTAAGGCTCGAATTAATTCAGGATGTACCTTTTGCCGAGAAACATCAAAATTCTCAACGGCACGAAGGGTATGAATTCCATAATAAGCATCAACAGGAATAGATTTTACCCCTAAAAAGTCTTTTTCGGTGCGATACATATTTTCTCCTCTCCCGCCACAAACCTACTGATTATTAGTAAATTATATCACTAAAATAAATAACACGTCCTTACTATTTTCGCCACAGATGAACCTTTTTACGGCAAGTAACTGATAGTTACGATATAAAAAAGACCTTCAGGAAAAGCCTGAAAGCCTTGTAATTGATATGGTGCGGGAAAGAGGACTTGAACCTCCACACCTTGCGGCGCCAGATCCTAAGTCTGGTGCGTCTGCCATTCCGCCATTCCCGCATATGAACTTTACTACCCACTGTCCTGCTTCTTCAAAATAATGAATTACAATAAAGCGTATGAGACTATTATAAACGATTATAGATTTAAAAGAAAGCCTATTTTCATAAAAAAAGGCTTTCTCAATAAATAAATTAAGAAACACTCTCTCATGACCATACTATCATCTCATAAAACTAGTATAGTCATGTTTATTTTGTCACTATCTATTGTTGACTTTTTTAAATTTGCTTATTACAATTAAATTGCATCAAATAATCTTTATGATGCGAAGGAGTTTTATACTATGAAAACAGATAAAGAATTAACTACGGATAAAAAAAATATTTTTTCTACCGATGAATTATTAAAACTCGATAATCAACTTTGTTTTGCCCTTTATGTCTCTTCCAAAGAGATTATAAGAAAATATAAACCATTTCTTGATCCTCTAGGACTTACCTATACTGGTTATATTACATTAATGGCTCTTTGGGAGACGGACAACATTACCGTTAAAAATCTAGGTAAAAAACTTTACTTGGATTCCGGCACTCTAACACCCTTGCTAAAAAAATTGGAAACCCTCGGCTATCTAGAAAGAACCCGCAGTATTTCCGATGAAAGAAATGTATATGTAACACTGACTTCTAAAGGATATGAGTTGAAATCAGCAGTTGTCCACATCCCACGAGAATTAATCTGTTCCTCAAGCATTGATGTTGAAAACGCTTTACAATTATTACCCATTCTTCGACAATTTATGAAACAGATTGCCGATGAAACAAAACGATCACCAAGCTAAACTATAATAAAAGGGTAGCCTCATAATAGGTCAAAAAACCTATTATGAGGCTACCCTTCATTTTATGTAGTTTCTTCTCATCCAATATTTTGCGTGCTTCCTCTTAAGACCTTGCACTAACGATTCATAAAACAGCCAACTATCCCCTTAGGACTTACTGCCTGATTAAGACAAGCATTGCAAGAAATACATTTAGCTTTGCTTGTATCGCCGTTTTGCCAACGTTTTATAAGATTAGGCTCAGCGATTAATGGACGTGCTAAAGACAAATACTCAATGGGCGTCTGATTCAACGTCTCAACCATAGAATGATAATTCCGATTACCTCCTACTAAAATAATCGGAATATCAATTTCTGCTGCAATTTTCCCAGCTTCTTCTTTAAAGTATGCTTCTTGTTGAGGAGAAAAATGAAGCCAATCACCACTTATTTCAATGGCATTGATTCCCATTTCGGCCAGTTTCCCACACACATATCTGCAATCTTCAAAAGTCATTCCCTGACCTTTAGTCTGGCCTGCAGCATCTGAATTATTTATCTTTACAAAAATGGGGTATTCCGCACCAACCTTTTGTCGAACTGCATCATATGTCTCTAATACCATTCTTGCCCTGTTTTCAATTGGCCCGCCATACTCATCTGTTCTGCGGTTATAATAGGGAGATAAAAATTGGCTTAACAGAAAACCATGAGCAGCGTAAATCTGGATACCATCAAATCCTGCTTGTTTTGCCCGTAATGCAGCATCTGAAAAAGCCTTTTGCAGCAAAGAAATATCGTCTTTCGTCATTTCTTTCGGTTGAACTTTAGTAAATAAATTAACTATCGGACTTGGTGCCAAAATTTCCTCTTGTTCTACGTTCGACATGGTAAATGAACCACAATAAACGATTTCAAGGATAATGTTGGTCTCATGGCTATGGACCATATCGGTTAGCTTTTTATATTCTTCTATAAAAGAATCATCATAAATGCCCATCATCCCAGGAAAGGGGTGCTCAGATTGAACAATATAGGTAAAACTAGTAATTATCGTTCCAACGCCCCCGTTGGCTAAGTCTTCATAAACTTTGTATAGTTGTTTCGTAAGGTGTCCTTCATACGCTAGATTCTCACTAGTGGCTGACCGAAATATTCTATTTTTTAAGTTCATGTTTCCTATACGAGTTTTATCAAATAATGTTTTCATTGTATTTTCCCACCTCCACTATTTATCCAGCGAGTAAGGTTTCTTTATCCAATTTAAACTACATGATGTTTTCTGCAAGCTGGTAATTATTCACTCGGTCTATTGGTTCAAGTTTACTACAAAAGTGACTTCATAAGCAATCTAGATTTCTATGGTGAAGTATCTACGTAAGGAAAGCCATGTAAATAGCCAAAATCAATCATATGATGCTTTTGATGAATCTCCTTCACCTTGGCTAACAGCTTTGAGCCGATTACGTCTCCCATAGTGGTGCAAGTTGGCGGTGAGAAAAAATCTCAAAAGTCCACAGTAAAAAAGTCACAAAAGAAAATTCCACTTATATAGACAAAAAATCGAATCTCCTGTAACATTAAGCCGTAAATACAATATACTTTTCAAGGAGTTATTATGCGTAAAAAGACAACCATCTTCGTTCTCATCATAGTCGCCATTGTCGCTTATTCCAGTTATACTGTTTTTTCTTATGACAATCGTATGGCCGGCAACTTATCAGCCTACTGTAATATTGATTTTCGCGGCATAACGGATCCTCAAACAAATAATGTTACAGGTGCAACCTTATCTGTAGTCGATTTCCGATATGCGTCTGAACCACTGGAAAAATTTTTCATCATTGTTGTTGATGATAGAACATACAAAATCGATAGTATTGAGATTTCCACCCAGCCACCGACTTATTCGCCCAAAGATTTCCCCACAGGAAAAAGCTTTAAACATACCAATACTTTATTTGTCACCTTCCCCCCACAAGTCCTGAAGGATATATCCCAGGCTACTACAGTAAAAGTTTCCTTTAAATATTCGGGCAGTGATTCGGCCATTGAACTGCCGTTAAGCACTGTAGATTTACAATATTGGAAAAATCAATTGCCATCTTTCTAATATTGCTATTTGTGCCTCCCTCCCAAAACAAGCCCCGCAGCTGGCTGCGAGGCTTGTTTTGGGAGGTGTTTGCTGGCCATCTAGTGACCTAATTTATTCAATAAATCTTTTTGCAAAATTTATTCGCATCGCACCTTCAAATACGTTTTCTTTTTGAAACACTGTACCTGTCCCCTCGTTCATTCTTATTATAATTATTCCCGTATAAAATGAACGTAAATCCATGCCGCGCATTCAAAATCGCCATGGATTTACGTTCATTTCACTTAAAATCGCTATCCTTGTAATAACGGGTTCCTTTTACCGCCAATTCCATGGCCAAGCCTTTGGTCGTCATTTGATACATCCATATGCCGGACGTTACTGATACGGCACCTTGCATGGAATCGCCATTCACACCATCGTTAGCAGCGGCGGTGGCTTGTGCACCAAACTCCCAACCCTTGTCGACAAACGAATTCCAAGTAGCTTGATTATCAAAGACAAAAATCAAAGCATATTCTTTGATCCCAAGTCCCAAACCAGCCTGAAATTCATTCATTCTCATAAATGCTTCCTGGCCACTCTGGTTATTCACTGCCATGCCACGACCATGAGAGCTACCAAAAATTCCTAGTTTAAAACCAGTATTATTAAACACCGCATATCCAGCGGAATTTTCAATGGCTTGCCGAGCACTAGGCTGTTGCTGATAAAGTTTATCGAGTGTAACCGACGTTTTTTGGCGCAATTCCTGCTTTCTTTCCTCTAAACTAGCCGCCGCCACCGTTGATACCATCAACGTCAGCAACATAAATAGACATAATGTCACCTTACAAAAAGACTTTCTCATTTTATCCCCTCTCATCCATACCATCATTCGACATTCTCCATGAAATATACATTCGTCTTTTCTTTTTTTATTCCTGCCAAAAATTCAATATACCACTATGAAAACACAAGGAGATTTAAAAGCCACGAAATTCGTGGCTTCATAAGTATTCGGGATTTAGATGGTGGAAGCAAGCCTTGACCTTACAAATCTACCTATTATTTAAATATATTCTTTACACTCATTTTGGTTCTGGTGCAATAAAAATCACTAGTGATTCATAAGTTAGTAATTTTCATTCTACTAAAAATTAGATAATACAATGTAACCTTTATACAAAAAAAGGTACAAATTTAGCATCTATGGTAATGCCAATTTGTACCTTCTCATTATATGATTAAAAGCTTACATTCACTTTGCATTCAATGCCGCAATTTGTTGGACATCTTTATCCCCTCGTCCCGATAAATTGACAATCATAATATGTTCTTTCGGTAATGTAGGTGCTATTTCAATCACCTGGGCCAGGGCATGAGAACTTTCTATAGCTGGAATGATCCCTTCGGTCCTCGACAATAAATAAAATGCGTCAACAGCCTGCTTATCAGTAATCGCTACATATTCCACTCGCCCGCTATCTCTTAAATAGGCATGTTCTGGCCCAACACCAGGGTAATCAAGACCTGCAGAAATGGAATAGACAGGAAGAACTTCATTTTTCTCATCTTGCAGTACATAGCTTTTAAACCCATGTAGAATACCTACTTTTCCCAATGTCAATGTTGCTGCGTGCTCATCAGTGTCAATTCCCTTTCCAGCAGCCTCAGCACCATATATTTTAACATTTTCATCGTTTATAAATCCTTGAAATATTCCAATCGCATTGCTACCGCCTCCTACACAAGCAATAACACTATCTGGTAGCCTACCTTCCAGTTCAAGAATTTGCTGACGAGCTTCAATACCTATTGATTGTTGAAAATAACTTACAATGCTAGGATAAGGATGCGGTCCCACTGCCGATCCCAAAAGATAAAAAGTATCTTGGCAGTTTTCTACCCAATAGTTAATTGCTTCATCAACAGCATCCTTAAGCGTTTGTGTTCCACTTGTTACAGATACCACTTCGGCCCCCAAAATTTCCATGCGAAATACGTTAAGTGCCTGACGTTCCACATCTTCAGCACCCATAAAGACCTTACATTCCATACCAAAAAGAGCAGCAACTGTAGCAGTAGCAACGCCATGTTGGCCGGCACCCGTTTCAGCAACCAAGCATTTTTTACCCATTTTTTTTGCTAGCAGAGCCTGACCGATAGCGTTATTGATTTTATGCGATCCTGTATGATTTAAGTCCTCGCGTTTCAAATAGATCTTTGCGCCACCTAAATGCTCACTAAAATTTTGTGCATAATAGAGTGCAGATGGTCTTCCTACATAGTTTTTAAAATAATACATTAGCTCCCGCTGAAACTCCAAATCATTCTTACATTCCTCATAAGCAACAGTTAACTCATTTAATGCGGGTATCAATATATCGGGTACATATTGACCACCAAACTGACCGAACATCCCATTTTTCTTCTCATTCATTTGTCTTACCCCCTCAAAATAAATAACTACATATCACCATACATTTACCAATACTATTGCAACCTAACTTTTGAACAATTCATGATGGCATCCCTTTCTGCAAAATAAAAAAACACCTATCCTTATATAAAGGACAGATGCTTATGCGTCTGCGGTACCACCTTTTTTGATAGGAAAATCCTATCCTCTTAGTAGAATACTATCATATTCCCTACCTTTAACGCAGGTATTACGTCGTTGAATACTTTTCCTATTTTTAGGAATTTCACAACACCCTCAGTGATCCATTTGCCGATCTGTTACTGTTGGACTCCCAGCACCGCCAACTCTCTGTAAGCACATTTTTCGACGTTATCTTCACCTCAATGGTTTGGAGGTCAATATTAAAATATGTATTTAGATTAGCACAGCAAATACATTAATGCAAGCACTTTATTTTTTTCTATGGAGTCTGCTCTATAAGTTTTTGGTGTACAAGTATAATATTTTCTACCGATCCTATTTATTCACTATCATCACCTGACGATTATAGTGGTTATTGTTCTTTTAAAACATTCTTTTAAACAGCAAAAAACCTGCGAAATTCGTAAGTTTTAACATTTTCCATATTTGGGCGGAGGCGATCCAATTTTAACTCAGGAATATTGCCGGATAGATCCCTCCAAGTCAAATAATTTTGTACTAGGAAATTGAAGCGCAGGTCCTTTGCCTGACCATCGGGAAGGTAAAAAATGACAGACGCAGTACAATGATTCACCACACCAAAAAATTGCTGGATATGCTGAATATCAAACAATTCTAGATAATTTATCTCATTTGGCATATAAATCAACTCACTTTGCATTTTTTATTACTATAATTATATCGCCATGTATCACTTGTAATAATAACAAAAAGGACTTTAATATAATAAAATCTCCATATTAGGAGACAGGCTAATGTCTAAACAAATCTATAAGTTGATTCTTGACACAGATCGACGCGAATTGGAAGCACAAGGTACACCGATGTTCCCCTGTGGGGGCTATTTTTGCGATTTAAACAATTATATGGCTAACGAGATTCCCTGGCATTGGCATGAGGAAATCGAATTGCTGATAGTATGCAGTGGTGCCATGCACGTAAGTCTAAACGGAATGGATTGTACCTTGCAGAAAGGCGAAGGTGCTTTTATCAATTCCAATGTATTGCATTTAGTACAGCTTGTAGGTGATGCAGGCTGCACGTTGAATTCACTTGTCTTTCATTCAGTCTAGACTTGGCAGTGCTTAGCTTCTCATCAAGCATTGCTTCTATTTTCTTTGTACGCCTTTAATATGGTCTTAGCCCGTCATTCGGAGTATTGTGTCTAATCTTATTGGCATAAATAGCTGTACAACTACGGTTACAGAAAAAATAATTACGCCCTTCTTTTTGCTGTCTTCGAATTTCTTTATCTAATTTCTCAAATGGAATTCCGCATTGATGGCATATTACTTCCATAAAACAAAAACACCCCACCCTATACAATAGCTTACAAGTCTATTATTGTGACTAAAACCATAAATTGGCCGAAAATAGAACCATAACTTGGCCTATAATCCTCAAAATATGGTAATTTAAATTTGTTTTTATATTATATACGGAACCATAAAATGGCCAAAAGTCTAAAATGGAAGCATAAAATAGCCAAGAGTACTAAAATCAAAAATACGATATTTTCGAATACTTCAAAACAAAAAAGCTAATATTCCAACAGGTAATTGATAAAATTCATGACATCTTAGCTGGTAGCATAAGGGAATGTCAATTTTGGAATGTAATCAAGAACCTTTCTAATGCGTGATTTCAACTACAAACTTGCCATTTTATAAGCATAAATTCGCCAATAATACAAAATCGGAAAAATACTTAATATTCAAAATTAACCGCACGTAAGGAAGTGTTGTTTTAATGAAACATAAAAATAATGTTGTCAATATACAAGGGGAAATTCTAAAAATGTTATCTCTCACATTACTTATTTTATTTATATGTTCATCTACATCTATGGTTCTTTGTATTATCTACGACTTTTTAACTGGAATAGATATGATGCATCTAGTTTTTAAGTTTGGAATATCTGCATTAATTATACTTTTAATATCTTCATTAATAGATCTAATAAAAAAGAAATTAATATAAATTAAGGAAAAAACGAAATTCTATCTTTCTTATTAGTGGAATTTCTATCTAAATCGAATTTAATTGGGGCTTTATTTGGGTCATCAACTAACCCAGGCATTTTATGAATGTTAAATGTGTATAAAATTTGTTTGTTTCGATTTGTCTTTATTATCAAATCCGCCGATACCATTTCACTAGAGGGATAATAATCGGTGGGAAACACTACGTATTTATGCATGCTATCATGTGGTTGAAGGATAAAAATATTAGGGTATTCGTCAATTTTAAGACTAGGACGATCAGTTATAATAGTTAATTTATCTGCATGAATAAGAGTCTTACTAGCTAATACGTTGGCGTCCTTAAATGTAACATCCATACCAGTAATGGTTACAGGAATATTAGATGAATTCGAAATATCTAGATGAACTACAGCAATATATTCTTTTTTATTGTTTAAAGAGATTGGTTGCTGTTCTGTGGGAATTATAAATGCATCCATTTCGCTATCGTTTATTGCTATATCAAGATTAGGCATTGTATCCTCTTGATTTATCAAATTAGATTTAATTTGATTTGAATCAATTAATTTAGGTTGTTCGTTATTAGATACAACTGATTGATTTGCTAAAGTTGCTTGATTTTCTGTGAATTCAAATTGTTTCTGTAAAATTTTATTTGCTTCTAGCGCAGCTTGTGCTTGTGTATTAATAGCAATAAATTGTTTATAAGCAAAAAATACACCCAATATACCAACAATAAGCATAGCCCTACCCATAGTAGTGTTACTTAGTTGCTTAATCAAAGTAATTAGGTGATTTTCAATAATCGAATTTGGGGTATTTTGATAAATTGAAGTAGGATTAATATTTGAATTTTTATGTACTGATTTTTTAGAGCGTTTACTCATTTTTTCTCCCCAAATTTAACCTTTTTCATAAAGGAATTATTTCATTTTTGAAAAACCAGGAATTTTTTATAGCCGTATCCTTCACAGCTGTAACATTATTAGTATAAGCAATAATTGCTAGACTCTTTTGTGCACGAGTACAGGCAACATAAAATAATCTTTTAGTCCGCGCTATGCTTGTATCTTTTTCTTCACGTTCATTATCTATATCAGTTTTTGTTTTTGCTTTCGCTCCAAATAATTTTTCATAACTGAATAGAAAACCTCTGGCTTCTTCGTCGTCCATTATCACAATAACTCGTGGAAATTCAAGTCCCTTTACCCCTTGATGCGTTGCAAAAGATGTTTCGTCATTGATATATGCATTATAGTATCTAACTTGATCAAAAGAAACTGAAAGCGCAGATAAAAATGCATCTGTAGTTTCATCTTGCAAATCTTCACTCTTTAATTCCACAATACCTTGCAAACGGCTTGGAATTTCAAATAATCTTCTTTTCTCAACGATTCTTAAGGCTTCTAAGCATATGGGGACATTTTTATTGTTCCATAATGAACATAATTCTTTAACAGCTTCTTCAGCCATTGTCAGATTTGTTATTTGATTGTCACAATTAATAAAGACTTTTCTATTCAATAGCGGCGAATACTGTCTTATAATTTTTGTAACTTCAAACTTATTCCCACTTTGATATGCATCAACAAGAGGCAAAATCATTTTTGTAAACAGACGTATTTCCGGAAGCGTTCCTTCAAGAATTCCGGTTTTAAGTGAGTCTTTTGCATATAAGGGTGAAAATAAATCAAAAAATCCTAACCTATTACTTGCCATATGATGTTCAAGAATTAGGGTTTTGTATTCATTTGAAATAAGCCACTGCTTATCATTGGTTATTTTTCGCATATCATCAACAACGCGTTTTTCAATCATAGCTTTATCATTATTTGTATCAGCAATAAATAAACGAACTATGCCCGGCTCCGCATCAGATCGACTTCTCTGTCTTTTTCCGTCTATATCTTCTCTAATAGCATTTGCTAAATCTACTATACGCTTAGAGCTTCTATGATTCATCACCTTTACGGGTTTTTTCCAGTCATCCGGTATACACAACGATAAATTATCTTTTCCATCAGTATAAATTTTCTGCATTGTATCACCGAACATACCAATGATAATTTCGCTTTTATGATTTTCATATAGTAAAAGCAAGGAGTCAATTAACTCCTTCTTAGTATCTTGACTTTCATCAATTAGAAGTACAGGATATTTACTAATTAAAATCTTTTGCATTGTTTTGCTATTCATAATAAACTCAGAACCCATTTTTATTACTTCAGCATGATTAAGAGAATCATACCCCAAATTTTCGCCACTGGGATTATATGAAAATCTTTTAACGGTTTCATTTTTTAATAATCTTTTCTTTTTCGAATCGATTTTTTTAGTACGTTCATTTGATGCTGCTCCGCCACGCCCAGTTAATTGCTTCACTTCCAACTCTTTAATTTCTAAAGTAATATTATTTTTAACCCATTCTTTAATATCACGTTGTTGATTCTTTATAAGTTCCCATAAAAAACTATGAATTGTAGATACCGAGAATATAGGTTTATAGGCAACTCTTCTTAAAATTTCGTCGCATGCAGCATTGGTATATGTAATTACAGCTATTTGTCGCGAATATGTCAAAAGATCAAATCCTAAATGAGAATCAAGATAAGAAAGAGTGTTTACTAAACTCCGCGTTTTTCCAGATCCAGCCCCAGCAAAAGCAAAAAAGCTTCTGGGCATTTCTTTATCAAAGCTTTTTATGATTTCTTCGTCGACATGATCATCGATATGATCATCATTATTTATCAATTTTTCATCCATAATATCATTCCTCCCTTAATAATTTCAATCATGTGATCTAAGCTGCTCTTGAAGCCAATGTAAGCCTTCAGAAATATATAAAGGGACTATTATTTTTTCCGGATCTATTGAATAAATCAAATCAAGCGCAAACTCTGCCTTTTTAACATTGTTTTTATGCAACGTACTATAAATACCAGCATGTAATTCTGTAAAATTATTTTTATTTTTGACAAAGTTGTTAAACACATTAATAAGCCCTGTACCTGTTAAGTCGTCGCTAAACAGCTCTATATTTGAATATACTATTGCATCTTCCAAGGTACTTGATAACGCTTCGACAGCTTTATCCGATTTATAATCAATAGTTAATGGAATTTGATAGGCTACCCTCACAGAATAGCTATAGGGTGCATCGTACGAAACGCTTTTTTCTGCAAATGACAAGCCTAATAATTCATCAAAACTTGTTTTGTTAGGAATCCATGATTTTAGGGTATCGTTACCCGTTATTATTTTTTGATTTCGTTCAGGACATACGGACGGATGATACCCTTCGTGAGAAACAGGATCTATATCGGTAATAATAAGTGTTGTTAAGCATAACTTGTCAATTAGGGGTTTAAGACGATGAGCATGGCTGCCACTAATTTCAAGCAGTGTTATATACCTTTGATTTAACTCTGGATATTTATTGCGAATAAAATGAGGAATAAGCATTTTTTCTGCCGATCCCTCAACCACTATTACTGCATCCGCAAAAAATAAATCGCAATGTGTCGTTTGTAAATATCGAGTAACAAATTTATCAGTTTCATTCTCTTTACCAAATACGTCCGATAAATTAATAACTTTTGTAGTTGGCACACGACAATCCGCTGTCGCACACAATCTTTTAAAATATCTTAAATCAGCAAAATTCATTTCTCGAGCAATATGGCTTGAATGCGAGCTAATTATTAATTGAGTACAGAAATTAGGATGATCGACAAGAAATTGGTGATTTCTCAAAACACTATATACTTTTTTTATAAATACCTGCTGAACTTGCACATGCAAATGGGCCTCAGGTTCTTCAAGTAAAACTAAATGTAATGGCGCAATTTTATGACCAGCAAGCTCTCGTTCTATTTTTGCCTTCCCTACTTGCATCCAGTCATCTCTAAATCGCATGAGTAAAAATACCATAGAAACTAAGTTTTGATAACCTAATCCATTATACTTTTCTGGCAAGTTAAAATTATCACCAGTATTTTTAGTTAGTGCATACTGAACAGCAGAATCATGTTTTAGCGTTTCAGCAGTACTCACTTGCGTTGCTATTGTAATTATCGGATCATTTGTTCCGGGATAACCAAGTGTCTCCAGTTCTTTAATTGCTACTTTAAACTTTACTCCCAAATTCTGATTGAAGGCAATTTTAGCAGATTCCATTGCCTGCAAAGTATCAATATCTTCTGGTGTTGGTGATTTCTCAGGATCAAGATGTTTATCATAGTAGCTTCTTAGCTGTGATGATAAGTTTCCGCCAATATTATTATCATTATTATTTTCTCTGGATTCCGAGTTAGAGAATCCCCGTTGTGCACTGATTATATCAATATGTATAAGACCTTCCAAAGGGTTTTGCTCAAAACACTCCATATCATAGGCTGTTTCTTGTGGTTGCTCATTATTTGCTTTTTCGGGATCAAGAATATATGCTTTTAGTGTAAACAATGTAGTCAGCCGTTTTTCAAGAAAATCAGCTAAATTCTTTGGCCATAGCTCTAATGTATTAGTCGGATTAGAACGTTCAGTCTTTCTGGCTGCTGTGTGCAATTCCCTGTATTCAACATACATTTTAGAAACATCTTTGGGTTGGTATATAAATCTTACACCTAAGATACCTCCCTTCCAATCAAGAGTAGGTATTATATGCGCCACATATTGTATCTCATTATCTGTAACATCTAGCCAAACATCTAAACTCGGTAAAATACACTCCCAGTCTTCTAATGAATCAGGAAGTATATATTCTTCTTTTTCCCATTCACTTCCAATAGAGATTATTGCGGATTTATTCGACAAAGTAATATCATTAAACACAAAGTTTCTTTTTGCCAAGAACTTGGCTATAGCGTCCATTGCAGATGTTTTACCACTATTATTTGCTCCAACAAACAAAGTAGTTTTACCACTTAAATTAATACGGCACTGCTTTAATTTACGGAAATTTTGAAGATCAATAAATGCAATTTTCATTTTCACTCTTCCTTGTGTTTATTTCCTACCAATATTTAGGCATATAGGAACCGTCAGTATGCAATAAATTCGCGTGAAGATGGAGTAACTTGAGCGTTGCTCTCCATTAACATATTATTAAAAACCTATAATTCAAACAAAAATCACCCAATAACACAATATTAATTTTAAAATTTGAAAATTGAATCACATTAACATTTTACCATTAAAATGCAATTTTACAACAATATTTGTAATTTATTTGTATTATTATGTAAAAATGCATAAAGTTGTTAAATAATAAGTGACTTCGATATAGTTATTACTACACCAAAGCCACTATATAAGAATATTATTAAAGATACTTTTGAGGTCATTGCATTCAGGGATGTATAGAACTTTCATAATTATGATTCATTTATCTTCCAAACACGCCAATTAAAACACTCTTTCTATCCTGATCAGCTTTTCACAATTCCGCAAATCCTCTAAATTTCCCTTGGGAGAAATAAATACTTGCCCCTTCAACTTATCTTTATATTGCAAATAAAAAAATAATAAATACCGCTTACAAATTCCGCAATTCGGGCAATTACTTCTAACACAAGCCTCATAAGAAGGCGTAACAAAAGCCGTTGTTTCTGTCACAATATCACAGCAGTTTTCAAAGGAAAGTGCTACGTTTTTTTCACGAGTAACTTTTTTAAATTGTATTATATCTTTTAATGTTTGAACTTCAATTCCTTCATCTTTGACCATATCAAGAATGTTAAGTGCATCCGTACTAAGTTCAAAGCCCTCTATCTTATTCATTTCTATTATGGATTCTACCGTTTTTGTAAGAATCGTTTTTAGTTTTACATCACGCCTAGCAGAATCTGCTACCGCTAAGAGTAAGTAATTATATTTATCCCTGGATAAGTGGAAACCTTACAAACATCAAACCAGCAATTTTCATCCCCAGTATCAAAAACTACAAGATGATCATTAGGAACTTTGCGTAAGGCTTCTTTTAATTCCAGTACATTCATACATTCATCATCTCGCCAACCAATATCATAGATGATAGAGGAATCAAATATGACGTTCTCTGCAGTTTGTGTTTTCTCTTTTCTTGAAAATTTTAAGACCTTTCCCATAAAATTACCTCCAAGGCACCTTCATCTCTTTACCATTATGTCCTTATCCTTGCCTCCAATATCATTGTGTTGTTTATTCTTCTACAAAAAAATTATGATTCTTCAACTATTTGTGAGAAAGACTTCGTTTACAGACGAAATATTACTTTATCTGATTATCACAATCACTTCCAAGACTTATTTCATACTGCTATTTTTAACGTCCAACGATGTCTCTCACTGGATTACGAAGACCAACATCCCGGCTCTTACTAGATTTAGGATTATTTTCTTCAAGATCGGCAACGACAGTATTGCTTAATCCAAGTTTCATTAATAATCTATCATGATCTTCTCCTGATTCTTTTAAATTAGCTTCTCCCTCTAATATATCGGAGATCATTTTGTCACACTGAGTTATTGATAAACATCTTGCTTCTAAATGCTCTCGCGTGACTGTTGTTGCACCTTCTTCGTTTAATGCCATTTGTAAAGCCTTATTCAACCACAGCTTCAATGTCCCGACGCAACCCGCAGAACGTTCATATAGATATTCCCAATGGCTAACAAGATCTGGTTGTTCTAAAAGTGGCATCTTTTTTTGAAAGGTGTATACTACCTGGAAAAAATCTTTCGCCTCACTGGAAATATCTGCCCGATAGCGTGAAAAGTGTACATCAATATTACGACGACTAAGCTGTCCACTTAAGTTTCGAAAAGGAAGTAATTCATATGTACCAAATAATACATGAACGACTTTAGTCGTGCTGGCTAAGGATTTTATGTAGTTTATTTGGTCACCTAGTTTCCTGCCACTAGCGATCATGGATAAATGCTGCGCTTCATCAATGAGAAATGCTTTGGGGTCTCGATATATACAGCTATTTTCAAGGGTTCTTCGAAGTTCAGCTTCGCTTCGGCGTTCCTTGGGTATCGTAGGGTAATCAAATAACACTGTATTTCTTCTTTCGCATACTGGGTCTTTCAACATTTGGAGACATCGAATAAAATAATCTCGCCAGTCAAATTTCCCAAAGCTTGGAACAACAATTTCAGTATTCACAACAGGAACATGTCCTAGATCGTTAGCTATTTTTTCTTCTGATGACTCAATGATCTTTTGCATACTCTTTTGACAAAGAGTTGATTTACCGACTCCACTTGGACCATATACTAATATGATGGATGATCCACACGGCTCCATGATACCGGTCATGAGTTTTTTATGAGCCTCTTGTAATTTAGGGTGAGCAATTGTAAATTCTTTAAAGAATGCGAGTCGATCACCAATAGGTTGTTTAAGAAGTGATTGTGGAAATGTTTCTTCGTTTGCCATATTAATACTCCCCAAATACATCAATTTTTTCTAAGTCTTGCAAAAATGGTATAGACTTAAATTTATCATTGTTAATTTCATGATTAGGAAAAGGGTTTTCATCTAAACCTCCGTTGATAACTTCCAATATTTTCTTTGTTTCTAAGTCTTTTTTACTCTGTAAAAGCTGGTTTTCTTGTTCTGCAATCGGAGCTAGAAACTTAGCAATACTTGCCGCTGTGATCGTAAAGTTTCTTCCATGAACATTCTGTTGCTTCCGAATTTCTTCCGTTGCTATTCTAATTTCTTTTTCAGTCCGGCCTTTGAAGAATATATAGTACTCTGATGTACACACTACCCAATGCCCTTTTACATACGCATATGCGACGCCAGCATCAAAAGGATCATAGCGAATCTTAACTTGTTTTTTCTCAATTTCAGGATCGCGAAATGCCTCTGCCCAATAATAGATATATTTAATTTTCACACCATGTTCTGGTGTTACTTTTGCAGATCCCTTGCTGGTCGTTGGCAATGTGTAAATTCTGAACTCTTCATCATAAAGAATCATCATATTACCTCTTTTCCCGCTAATAAGTACCGATGCGTCAAAAGCTTCACGAGGAGATTGACCTAATGCGGGATGTTCTACCGTATCATAGAATTCATACGCCCATTCGCAGAGTCTATCGTATAATGCACCAATCGTCCAAATTGCTTGCCCCTTTGGATTTACAGATTTAGTCACTTGGCGAACATTCTTTGTTATTTGTGTATTTCCCGTTAAATTATGTACAAATTCTGTATTTGCCGTCCCAAATAGACGTTCACACACTGAACCAAATCTTGCTTTGGCTGGAGGTCTGGTTTTCTTCGTCACTTCATAACGGGCTAAAAGAGTCTCAAAGTAGGTACTATGGAATTCTTTTCCGCCATCAGTAACGATAGTTTGTGGCATTCTTGAATGCAATCTAACACATTCTCTAATTACCATCATACATGATCGATTACTTGGCGCATCATAGGTTAAATAAACTGCAAGAATTCGCCTTGAATATGCATCCATAAGAAATGTTGCCCAAGGTCGTCCATAATTTTTACCAGTACGAGAACTCACTAACTCAATATCCAGTTCTGTATGATCGATGTGGCATATCTCAAAAGGACGATCTCCGTGACGCGGTGTTGTTATTTCTAATTCCATATAAAAAGGCTCATGTTTATACGCAGCTCGCCGTCCTTGCCTTTTTAATGTTTGTTCATAAACGGGTCTATTCTTTATCGCTTTTAAAAATGTTTTATAACTAGGAGCCACTATTCCTTGCTGTAAACATTTATTAACAAGACGACTATAGGCAATATATTTACTCTCTTGCTTTTTATTTTCATAATCTTCCTCAACTACTTTTTTCATGATTTCTATCGTGTTATCTGATAATTTCCTATTTTTGTTGCCTCTATTTTTCGTTTTAGGTATAAGGCCAAGATATCCAGAGTTCCATATTCCTTGCGCTTTGCGATAATTTGCAACCCATCTGCGAACAGTACGCTCTGGTTCGCCTAAGTCGTCTTTGTACCCAGCTAAATATTTTTCTACAATTTCACATCGATAATTAGCAACTTCCATATCGTTACTACTTGCACCTTGTAATTGATTGCGAACTTCCACGCATAGTGAATCATTACTTATTTGATTAGGACATTTTATTTGACCTGACTGAATTAAGGTTTTTAGATTTTCCCCTGAAAGAGCTACTATCTTACCTTCATCAGATTGAAGCGTCGTACAAGAAATACCTGTATTTACGATAGTCCATCGTATTCCATCCCATTCAATGACTTCTCCTGGCTCAAGTTTTACAATATTTACGCCTATAGACTCGCACTGCACTACATTTTTCTCATTTGATTTTATATAGATTTTAGCGGCATCGCGATTCGCATAAACAGAAGTTTCATTTGCCTCAGCTAAAGTTTCATTATAAAGATCGACATATATGTCACCCACGGCAATCAAAGCAAATATATCATCAGCAGTAATTTTGTTGCTATACTGAATAAGATCGGATAATGATATTCCTCGTTCAGCATGTATTGCTGAATAAATAACAAACCGAGCAACGTCATTCACTTCATGGACTTTACGGATATAATCCGCTAGAAAGAGTAGATTCCGTTGATAAACCCAATTTATTTCTTTTGCCGATATTACCCTGAAATATAAACCATACTGCATCGCAAAATTTTCAGCGGGCGGACAACGCCAGTTCCCATCTTCACTTCTTACATATCGATTAGGCTGTTTAGTAGATAATTGTACTAATTCTTCTTCTGTCTTACACTCTACAAAACCAGCCGAATCAGAGTGAATTACAAAAAAGTCTGGTGTATATAAAGCTCCGACGTTTTTACCTTTTGATGATTTATAATTTAGTTTAATTCGTGTTGGCTGATCATAATATTCTAGAACATTTCCATTCTGCTCCCATTCAAATATCATCGGCAACTCGACACGATGGCTTTCAAATTGAATGGTTACGCCCATTTTACGGCTAGGATACCGACCACTTACATTGGAAGAATTCGATGTAACCCGCCTTACTGGATTGGAACTGCGAATATGCTCAATAAAAGCTTTTGTTTGTTCTGATATCTCTAATTCATGACACCATAAATCAAATTCCATCTTATCAAACACGTTTTCACTTCCTATCATTATGTTAAAGAGTAGATAGTAACGACTTCCACACACTCTGGATATTTTTTCTTCGTAAAGCACCCTTATATGGCATCGCATTTTCAATAGCTCGCCTGCTAGGGTAAATCCCTTCTGAATATAACCGTAGTATGGTTTGAGTAATTTCTCTTTCCGCAAACTCCAATCTTTCCTTAGCCTGTTTTTTCTGATAGTCTCTATTCTTCTGAATTATTAATTGGCATAATTCAGGAAAGTAGGATTTAAGAGCTTTAGTGCTTACGGTAAGTTGGTGTGCTATTTCCTTTAGGGATATAGGTATTTTTTCTTCATCTGCTAAACTTTTCTTTAATTGCTGATGAAGAAACTCTTTATCTAGTTTTCTTCTTTCCTGTTTTTGATTCTGCCCAGGAGAAGAATAGTCTACAGAAACTGTTTTAAACACAAGTGGTTCCTTTGAGGATATATCGACTACTGGTACTCCTGAAATAGTACAAATATGTGCTAATGAATCAATTGGCGGCAAATTCTTTCCTTTTACCCATCCCCATACAGTTGTTTTAGGTTTGCATAAAAGCCTAGAAAATTCCGCTATGTTACCTCCAGCAGTATGATTAATACATGATTCAATAAAGCTACTGACGGCAATAGGCGCTATATCTATTAAAAATGCTGGAAAACCCGTAATTGCGTTAGCAATTTCTTGTGAGATCAAAAAAGATAACTCATCACTACTTATTTTTGAAATATTTAATGATGTTTTTCCTAACCAAAAGCCACATTTTGAACAATGCCCAGGTTTTGACCTACGTTCTAATATCGGCATCATCTGTTTGCAGTTAGGGCAGTATTCCTCTAGCAATACACTATGGTCTACACATACGGAAACAGATTGAAGTGCCCACAGCAGAGGTTCGTATATAGTTCTATTATCATCCTTCCATTTTTGAAGACAAAAGGGACACCAAGCCTTTTTGTTTCGACACAAGTTCCTGTCAGGTATTATCTTAGACAACGGCATCATTGTAAGGTCGTGTAGATCTGATACTAATGTAAGCTCTTCCAGTACCTTTACAAAATCTTTTGCGGCACTTCCAATTCCATTCAACATTGATGCATTTTCGTAAAAACGCGTTCCCCCATTGACTGCAATGTTAGTCAAATATGGTTTCTTAAGTATTGGCGTAATTTCTTTAGCAATTAATTCACCAGCAGTCATACAATGAGCATCTGCTAGACGAACGATGTAACTCGTCAAACTTTCTGAATGATACGTCTTAATGCCAATTGGCCTTAAATGAAATAAACGACTTCGAGTGGGAAGCAATTCGTTTAAGTTGTCCATATTTCCTCTCAAAATTAGTATTTTTTATAAGGCGCTATTATTTAAAGTTAAGTTTTCATGGGTTGTATAGTTTTAATCCAAGTCATCCTTATGATAATTATGTGAAAATCTAATACATGAAACAACCTTTTTATCATATTTCAAATATTATATTTTCACATAGTTTATCCAACTATTTACTATATACGCAATGGCTTGTATTCTTTTTATCCAACACCCATCTATATAATATAACCAGTTATCAACTGGCTATATTATCACAAAAAAGAATACCTTGGCTTACTAAAGAGGTACTCTCTATTTCGGTAGTATATATACGTACTGTTTTCCAAAACTATCAATCACTTCTCGTCTATAGATAACTCTAAATTCATATAGTTTTCTAAGCCTTGTGCTTGCAGTACTTAATACTAAATTTTTAATCTCAGATAATTGTCTTGCTGTTATTTCTTCGTTCATTAAACATACTTCAAAAGCTTCAAGTAAGTTGGCTTCCATCTTGCCAACGATCTCATATTTATCATTCTGAAAGCATAAAACAGGAATACGCTGACCATCCACTTCCCAAGACTTAATCAATCTTGTTAGGTTCTCAAAAACCCATGTATCTACATTTGATACAAATATCATTGAATCAGGATAACTTTCTAAAACTAATCGTTGAAAACCCAGAACGTATTCATCCAAAAAGGATGTATCAGTAGCATTTACTCCTTTGAGACTTAACTCAATTGCATCGCCAGCATTTATTTTATTTAGCTTCTCAAGTGCCAAACGATAAAATTGCTCCCCAATGGGCCGAGTCGCTAATGTTTTTCCTGATAAATCAAGTTCACAGGCTATTTCATTTAATTCAATCTTCCTAATCATAATTTATAGCTACCCACCCTTTGGATATATTTAATACAAACCCTACTTATAGACTATATTATCTTCATATTTTTGTCAATAAGTGCAGGAATTATTATTTTCAGGAAGTAATAGTCTATTATAAAGGTTTGGGGAGTGAATTGCTTTGCAAAATGAAATATTAAATTATTGCCCTGAAAATAATACAATAATAGTAAGCAACTTAAGTGATTGGCGTGGAATTGATATACTATGGCACGCCTCTGATCGCATTCATTTTGGAAATATCTGCACTTTAAATATATGTAATATAAGTTCCCTCAATCCTCAAGCCATTGTGATGTTATTTATGTTATGTAAAAAAATAAAGTTACAATCCGGCTTTAAGGTTTTGCTTGATCATTTAACGCCGCAAATTGATGGTTATCTGCGCCGAATTAATTTTTTCGACTATGAGATCGCAACTTCTGACGGCGAATCTATTGATTTTAGTAAAAATCCTCTTTCTAAAAACTTACTTGAACTAACGAAAGTCGATTCCCTAATGCAAATTAATAAACTTGGTGATTGGTTCTATGAGAATTTTGAACATTGGTTTCCTGATAAATCCCAGTCGATGTACAGGCAACTCTCTTTCGAAGCAATCAATGAACTGTGCAGTAATAGCGTAGAACACAGCTCATTTGAAAGTAACGGTGAAGGTTATTTTGTTTTACAAAAATATTTAGATTTTGCCGGCAAAACCAATGTTATTATGTCTGTTGGTGATTATGGTATCGGCGTCCGCAACCACTTGATTAGAAAATTTCCTAACCTTTCTTCCAGTCATGAGGCTCATTTATTATCTCAGGCCATTTCTGGAATCAGTGGTAGATTAAGAACTGGCGGTGGTCGTGGTCTAAAATCCATTTGCAATCTGACTAAGGATTATGGTGGATATTTTGTTATCCGCTCGGGGTGTGGATTAATCTTTATACAGAATGGTGCTGTTTTTACTGAGACGTATTCATATTCTATCCCTGGGACTCAATGTGTATTTTGTTTGAGAATCAACAACCCTATTGAAGACTCGGCGTCAAAGTAACCGGTTAGTTGTACGCTTGCACGTCGAATTTTATTAAGACCCATACACAACCTTAATTCACAACATACAAATTGAAACATACCCAATTTACACACGTTTTCTACAAACTATAGTGTCTCAATTGGGTATGCTTCATATTATTTTAGCAAGCTATTTATTTTCACTATAATTTACCTTTTGCCTGCATTTTATCATTTTGTTAACTTGCCATTATATACATATTCTATCGAACCTTGGTTATAATAATTCGCTAAACGCTCAGTTTCTTGGAAACAATAATTAGTAAGATGATGTTCAAACATATTTTTTCTATCTTCCGATATAGTTATTATTGGTGTTCTTGTCCCAAGATATTCAAAACATTTTTCAAATAATTCTGTCCCAATTCCTTGATTTCGGTAATCATCGTGTATTCTAAAAGTACAAATTTTCTTTTCTAATCGGTTTCGCTTTAAAATAGCTATTCCGGTTAGGATTGATTTGTCATGGCCTTCGATCTTAGAAAGCGCAATAACAATCTCCCTCGTACCATTCTTTAGTTTCAGTTCTGGAATCACGATATTATAAAACCAACTTCCAAAATTAGGATAACTTTGCACTAAATCTTTCAACTGATTATACAATTTATCCATCGCTCTTTCGCCAACCTCATTAATCATAAAGAGACGGAGATCTTCAGGTTCGATCTCAGAAACGTTGTGATAAGTCGTTTTTTCGATATTCATTTTTAAATCCCCCTCTTCTTTATAATTAATTAAATAGTTTCTCAAACAGCTTTATTAATAAAGTAGTTAGGCCATTACCTATAACTCCACCTATACTACCAAATAGTATTATCCCCACTATATACATGGCAAGGATTTTCCTGGTTCCTTTTTCATATTGAAATCTAGTTAAGGCAGAAAAATCTTCTACATATGTTTCGACATTGCCCGCATTATCTAACTTAGCTTTACTTTTTAGATGATATGCGATTATATCATAATCTAAGTCCTTGATATATTTACTCCATAAATCATCCTCAAGCATTCGACTGGTCATTTCTTTCCCATGATGGATTATAACATCATTAGCATTCCTAAGTATTAAATAATGAACAGCAGTAATTTTAAAACCTTCCCCTTTGTTAAACTGTTCTCTTAATTCTTCACTACAGCTTCGAATATCATTTAATCGAAAATCAATAACTTCAGTATTAGTAAAATGACTATTAAATATGCTAACTCCTTTGATTTGATCATTGATTAAATGAATATCGTCATTAGGAACTGTTATTCTTATTCTAAAATAATACTTTAGTAAAGCATCATATTTTATATCGTTAACTTTAATTACCACTATTGTTCCTGGAATTTCAGAATCTCTCTTGCACGTTCTCAAATCAACCTGACGCTCAACTTCTAATGAATATATTATAAAGCGTGGCTTATTGAGAGGACTATTTACAATTAATCTTTTAGGCTCACCATCTGTAGTAGTAAAATTCTCATTAAATATAGCGTTTATCAACTTATTATCTGATATAACACTACCTAAATCCTCAATCTGACTTTTAACTAAATTGAAAGGACAATATAAGTAGATATTCTCAATTTCACTAATATCGTCTACTAAGAGTCCAAAATCAAAACAATATTCTTTTTTATTATTTTTCCCTTTATTCCAAAGGTTAACATGAACTTTTACTTCTTTATTTTTGGAACTACATTCATTGTTTATGGAATACCATAATGCAAAACTTCGCATTTAAAATATATCTCCGTTTATATATTTATAAGATTGGGGTGCTACAAAATTTCTAATTTTGTCTTTGGGATTAATTGGTTCATCAAAAATATGAAAGGATTCGATGATTATGGCGTACGCATTTTCTTTTTTATTGAAGTAATCGAAATACTCGTCTTTATTAATTCCTGAAAATTCCTTTGTTTTTTCCCATAGGATCATAGGACTTTCTTTGATATATCCCTTATAATCAAAATATCCGACTATTTTTCTTTCCGGAACAGTTGAATATATGTATATTTTATTTATAGGTTTCTTAAAAATAGATTTTCTAAACTCATACCTCTTTTTACCTGTTAATATTTCTTTTACATATTTAGGTTTTACAGAAATTAATAGATTCAAATTCACTATATTTCTCCTGAATCTTTACTTTAAAATATAAATGATAATAATTACTCTTTAAATCGGTAAATTAATGTTTCATCAAACAAGAAAAAATCGGTTATTTTTCTTGCAAACTCTTTATCCGTTACACCATATAAAAGTTCAACAATATGCTGAATTTTTGGCCTACTAAAATAAAAAAAACATAGAGAAACCGATAAAATATGAGCACCTATTTTATGTAATACAAATATTTACTATAAGTAATTATATCATGGATTGTCAATACCAATTTACATCATTGAAATAATTTGATAAAAATAAATTCAATATCTTTTAATTCAACTAATATGTTCATAAAACATAATCATTGAGTTGTAACGAGGTTTTATTCGCAATGGGATATTCCTATGATAAAACAAGAAAAGGCCCTTCGACTATAAAAATAAGTAGAAGAGCTTAATTTATGCATCACTTTTTTTGCACTTTAACAGAACCATAAAATGGCCAAATTAAAATGGAAGCATATCGCGGCCAATTGGCCATTTTATCCTTCCAGTCACAATTATATCCACGGTGGAGGTGAAATATGCGATTGGTGGAGGCGAGGAGAATCGAACCAGGCGCAAAACATTTTACTGTCTTATTGTTTGCAAAGGTAAGTATGACCCCAGCCACCGTGCTGGGTATTTTTATATTATCCCATACAACCTTTTAATTCAGGAATAACTTTATAAAATTCATTTATCACCTTATCAAGTCTTTGACTAATAGTTAAAACATCTGGATGCGATATTCCCTTTTTAAGCGCTGTTATATGCATTTTTCCTCTTAATTTTTCAATATCTAGCTGTAAAGTATTCTCAATTGGCTGCACACTTACACCCCAAACATCTGTTTGTTTTTATCTTAAAACATATGTTTGCTTTTGTAAATACATTCGACAAAACATTACAAAATATGGCTATTTCTACCACTTATGTAATATGTTATACTTAAAAGTAAAAAAGGATGTGCATGAGATGAAAATCGAAAGAAGTTATCCAGCTCTTAGTTTTATATCAGGACTTTATAAATTTTTAGCCTTCTTAACAGCGGCAGGTGGGGCACTTATCGCTTTTAATGGTCGCGGTATAGAAGCTTTTATGGGCTTTGTCGGTGGTGCAATAGGATGTGTAACACTGTTGGCATTCAGTGAATTATTGAAGTTATTTATTCATATAGAGGAAAACACTAGAAAAACAAGTAATTTATTAGATAAAGATAATGATGTTAAACCTATAGTACATAACCCTAGTCCTTATCAGGAAGCAAAAGAACCTGTGATACAAATAGATTGACAAACAACCTCCCAAAGCAATTAAGCAAAAAAAAGAAAGCAGGATGCGTTTATGTTTAAAATACTAATTATTTTAATTACTTTAGTACCATTCATAATTACTGGCTGCGGACAGTCAGAAAAAGAAATTTTAAGCATTAAAGTTAAACAATTAGAAGCTGAAAATGCAATTTTAAAAAATACTCCCCAGGGCAGATATGCTAAGGCAAGCGATATTGAAAAAAACAATAAACCCGATGAAGCTCTTCAAGAATATAATGAAATAATTAAACTTTATCCTAATACTGATGAATCGAAAAATGCACAACTTCGCATAAATGCTATAATGCAAGCGAAGCAAGAAGAAAAAGAAAAAGAAGAAGCAAAAAAACGCGAGTATGAAGAATCTATTAAACCGCCATTACAATTAGTTAAAGCTCAAATTGTTTTTAATGTTCTTGGTTATCCAGAAGCAAAGGTTATAGTAAAAAATACATCAAGTAAAATCGTAGATGCGTATACGGTTAGTATTTATTGTTATGATAATTTTAATAATCCTGTGAAGAAATATAATGCTGACTCTAATAAGTTTGGTGGAATATCACAGGACATTATTAATCCTGGTCAATCTAATGGATATGACGGAACATGGACGTTACATGGTCATGAGAATACGACTAAAATAAAAGTAGTTTTAGATAAAGTTCATATGTCCGACAATTCTACATGGACCCCTCAAAAAGGTCAAGAAATATCTGTCGAGACAACTAAATGAATCATAAAGAACCTACCAACACGGCAGGTTCTTTTCTATATCCTACGCTACCACCTCCTCAACAACCTGGCAGCTCTCTGCCATATCTACTAACGTTATGCACCTGGGACTATTAGGTTTACGCTCAATATACCCCATATCTACTAACTTATTTAAATGACTATGAACAGTTGAACTACTCTTTAGACCTACACCCGTTGCAATCTCTCTGAT